>Ga0206685_10000324_pt1 | contig 14773 bp, 10 predicted proteins | sample M220012015metaG_FD_161049 | JGI IMG/M metagenome (GOLD analysis project Ga0206685, IMG submission 161049) | Ammonia-oxidizing marine archaeal communities from Monterey Bay, California, United States - M2 200m 12015 | ecosystem: Environmental > Aquatic > Marine > Intertidal zone | place: USA...
GCAGTGGCGCAGTACGCGTCCTTGGTTCATTGACGGGCTCGCTGCACTCGCGGGGGGCGCCCTAGGGTTGGGGGCCTTGCTCCCGTTCATCGCCCCTGCCGCACAGGGAACCCTAGCCGCACCTCGCGACCACGCTTGGGAGCACCCGCTCAGGAAGCGCATCCTGAATACACTCGAGCGTTCGCCCGGAATCCACTACCGCGAACTGCAGCGTCAGCTAGATGCAGCCAACGGCACCCTACGACACCATCTCGATGTCCTGATCAACGAACGGACGGTCACCATTATGCCGGTGAACGGACGCACCTGCTACTACGCCGGCGCGCCAGCGCAGGTCGAGATCCTAGCCGGTTCGGGAGTGACCGACCAAAGCCGGGCTGCGGAGATGCTACCAGTTGGGCTGTCGACCGTCCAGCGCAACATCGTGACCCGTCTCTCGAAAGTCCCGGAACCTCCGTCACAGGCCCAACTTGCCCGCGATATCGGGCGCTCGCGAGCCTCGGTCCACTCGGCTATAGGGGTCCTGCGCCAACGTGGTATTCTGTGCGCAGGCAGACTAGCACTGGCGCCCCATCTGTCCAGCCTGCGGACCTCGCAAGTTGATTACCCGTGGCTCGACGTTCGCGTCGAATACGCATGAGTAGACACTGAGGGCTGGCTAAGCCTCTTGAGCCTCGGAATGCGCGCGGAGCGCGCATGTTCAGAATCAGACTGTCGGAATCAGCCATGCCGACAGGAAGCAAGGACCCTGATGTCCTGCTCGCCTGGCTGCTTGATTCGATGGGACTAGTGAGAAGAAAGTCCGAGGGAATGAGCGTAGATGATGAGCAGGGGGCGCTGCATCGCCTGATGCGCGAGACCCTGCTCAGTGAGCCCCTGAAGGGATGGGACACGAAGTCTCTGGGAGATGCCAGCGGACTCTCTCAGACCGGTATGCACCATCAACTGGTAAAACTCAGGGAATCGGGGCTCGTGGCCGCCGAGACCGAGGGGCGCTGGCATATCCACGTCCTCCGCGGCGGCTCGATCAGCGCGGCTGTCGATCTAGTCTCGGTGCAAGCGCGTGCAATACTGGACCTGCGGCTCTCCGAAGTCGCTGAGAGGGTCACTGAGTCCGACGACAGGATGGACATTCCCAGTGAGGATGGGGATGGCGGCTTCCAAATCGAGATCGCAGAGCCCGGTGCGACTGTGGAGGGGGAAGATCGACTCGATGCGCTGATGCGCGACCTCGGGTTGAACGGAGAGAGGGGCAAGCACAATGACAGACTCGCCCGCCAACTGTTCGAGGAGATATCTTCTAACGGGCGGGCGACGACTCTACTCGCGCTCGCTGACAAGACCGGGGACTCGCGCTCGCGCGTGCAACGCGCGGTCGAGCGCATGCGCGCGGCGGGAATCGCAGAGCGGGTCCCCATGCTGGATCGTATCGCGCAGGATGTCTACGCCGGTCTGATGCGCCAGCATGACGCCCGTGGTGAGGAGTGGTTGATGACTCGAGGGGGGCTGGGGCGTCTGGACGAATCGGTCTCGAAATCCCTGATTGCAGGAGTCAGGAAGAAGTCGCTGAACATAGAGAAGGTGCAGGACATCCTCGCGCCGGTGCCGCTCGACGCACAGAGAGTCCTGCTCAACACACTGGGAGGCAGGATGCCATACGGAATCAGAATCTCGGGGCGAGACGGTGCTGCGGTCAAGGAGCGGGTGATGCGCCAAGCCGACAGGACTCTGCGGCGCCTGAGGACGGTGGCGCAACGCCTCGACGAGTCGTTAGCATCGTAGTCAGGCAGCGTACTGCTCCAGAATCTCCAGAGATACTATCTGCAGCGTCTCCTCATGAGTTGCCCCCAGCACTATGGGGCATGCTACACCTGCTTCGGTCGCGTCCTGCCATGTCTGAGCGCATACGCACCATCTGTCTCCAGGCTTCAGCCCGGGGAAGTTGAATTCCGGTACGGGAGTGATGAGGTCATTTCCCTGTTGCCGTGCGAACTCGAGGAATTCATCAGTAACCAAGCAGCAGACTGTGTGCAGGCCCGTGTCGTTGCGGTCGGTGTTACAGCATCCGTCTCTGAACCAACCAGTGAGAGGGTCGGTCGAGCAGGACTGGAGTTCCTCTCCGAGCACATTGAACGACGGGAACACGGCTCTCGCATCCAACAATCGCTGATTAACTCGCGTATCAGGCAGCCACGGAGCGTGGCTCGGCGACATCTTCGAGGAACTCGGTAACTCTCCTGCCGAGTTCGGCCTGTTCTCCTATCGAATGCAGCTCGACCCTCATCGCCGAGGCGCCGGGAAGTCCCTTGGTGAACGAGACCGCGTGTCGCTTCAGGTTCTTGTTCTCCTGAGGCGCGTAGAGTTCTCCACTGAGCCCCAGATATCTCTTCCAGCACCACAATCGGGCTACTGCGGGGTCATCGTCACCCCAAGGAGATGCTTGGTCCGACCATCCCAAATCTCGCTTGATCTCGTGGAAGATGGTGGGTCGGCCGATAGCACCACGGCCGATCATCAGACCTGCGGCGCCTGTCGCATCGAGGCAGGCAGCGGCCGTAGCGGCATCAACGACGTCGCCGTTCGCGATGACTGGGATATCGACGGCCTCGACGATCTCACGAATCTGCTGCCAATCGGCTGTACCGGAGTACCTCTGTCTCAAGGTTCGGCCGTGAACGCAGATTCGCTCGATGCCTTCCACCTCAAGCCGCTTGGCGACCTCCAGTGCGGTGTTCGGGCCACCGCCGGTACCGAGCCTAACCTTGGCCGTGATAGGTACCTCCGCCACATCGAGGCAGGCTCGGACCATCTCGACAACTCGATCAGGGTCCCTCAGAAGCGCTGCTCCGGCGTCGTTGCGGCAGACCTTGGGTGCTGGGCATCCGAAGTTGATGTCGATGATGTCGGCCCTGTCTTGCAGAAGCTCGACGGTCTGCACCATCTCCTCAGTGATACCACCGAAGATCTGCGGGATGAAGGGCTTCTCGCGAGGATCGCTCTCGACCTTCAGCCAAGAGTGCGTGTTTCGACGGGTCAGGCCGGATGCCGCGGTGAACTCGGTGACCGTCACATCCGCCCCGCACTCGCGCGCTAGAAGCCTGTAGGCGAGGTCGGTAACCCCTGCCATGGGGGCTAGGAACAGCGGGACTGGCTCATGAGTCACGAAACGGCGGTCCAGTAGCCCCTCTATGAGGGCGTCGAGGCCTCAGAAGGTGGATTCCCAGTCATCGACGTTCTGGGCGCGCTCCCAGTCGGCGTCGGAGACAGCCCCTCTGATCTTGAGCATCTCGCGCGCCAGTAGCCAGTAGACGAGTGCCAGCGAGCGTCGTCCCTTGTTGTTGGCGGGAAGAGCGAGGTCGACGTTGCGCAGCCTGTTGTTAGCGTCGCATATCCCGACCACCGGCAAGCCCGTCTTCACGGCCTCAGAGAGGGCCTGGGAATCAGCGGCCGGATCAGTGACTAGGATAACGTCGGGCTCGATGTAGGTTCGCAGCCTAGGGTTGGTCAGAGTACCGGGGATGAAGCGCCCGACTATGCGCATCGCACCGATGCTCTCAGCGAACTTGCGTGCTGGGCGCTGACCGTACTGACGTGCACTGACGACGAGTATCCTCTCGGTCTCGAATCGGGACAGGAATTTAGCGACCGTTCGGATACGTGCGTCGGTCTGGTGGACGTCGATGAGGTGCAGTCCGCCGCCGTCCTGTCGGATGGTGTCGAGGAACTGCTTCATGTCGGCAGATTTCTGGTTGGTTCCGATGTGGACAGCATGCTGCTCGTACACATCGAGCGGCACCAGAGGGGCTAGACTTTCATCCACAATGAATCCTCAGCGTCGCGGCGACCTGACCTTGATTCATAAGCGCTACGCATCGTCCCTCGGGGCGAATGGGCCTAATCAGAAATCTGAGAGGTAGGTGCAATCCCCTCCCTCATGCACCTCCGAGAAGCGTACACAGGGTCTGGTGATCGTCAGATAGACGTCGAAGTGGTCGTGAAACGAGAGTTGCTCGATGGGGGCGGTGATGCCGTAGCCGCGGGCCTCTACCTCAAAGGTCCACTTGCCCTGAAGGAAGGTGCCGTTACCCAAAGTGAATCGTTCCAGCGGGTAGTCCTGAGTCGCCCTGACCTCCCAGAACGGATCTCCGCCGGCTTCCTTCACGCCGGGCTCCCATAGTCGCACTTCGACATATCGGAACTCGTTGGTCTCGTTGCCGAAGAACTCCTCGATCTGCGAGGACCAGGGGAACTGCGCACGGAAGTTGATGACCAGCTTGGTCACGCTCTCGTCGAGCTGTACCAACTCCTCCTGCTCGTACGGGTCGGCGGCTTCGATCCCGGTAGACTCGAAGGTGTGGTCCCACCCCGTGGTCTCCTCCTTCTCGATGACTATCGGCTCGTCTCGCCACGACTCCATGATCTCGCGCTGGACGGCAAGACCGAGGCAGCCGCTGGTCATCGTCGAGGTGAGCAGGACGGCGAGTACGCAAATCGCGGTACTGGTACGCGTCATTGGTTGCCGGAAACGAGAGGATATCTTCAATCCGCGTGTCGTTTGGTGCCTCTCGGTACTCATAGGGTACGTCAAAGCCGTTGGCTCAGTCACCCTTTCGTCGTCATTGAGGCATCCGCTACGAGGATGGCGAAGGGGATGAACCCTGCGAATCACTCTTCTTCTGCGACTGCGCGGGGCTCGTGGACTTCCCTAAACACAATCGTGCCGACACCGAGGTGTTCACGCAGGGTGGTCACGAGGCTGAACTTGGCATAAGCCCAGTTCTGGTCATACGCGAGGTTCTCTGGAGTGGTGATGGTCAGATCATCGTCCTCGAAGGATATCTCGAAGTCATCGCGTCCGGTGTTCATGTTGAGAAGGGTCTCGACCTTCTCGGCGCGGTCCTCTACGACCTTTGTGACTCGGTAGTTGTAGCGCAGAGTCACACCGGCCAACGGATGGTTGTAGTCGATCCTCGCGCGCCCGGCGCTGAGGAACTGCAGGACTCCCGTGCGACCGCCGATCTCTACAGGTGCGCCGATGGCAAGCATTTCCGGATCGCGGACACTGCGCATCAGGACATTCTGGCCGATGGTCTCGACGAGGCTTGCATCGCGCTCGCCGTAAGCCTCCTCGGCCTCGATGTCCAGTGTGTAGTCGGTCTCAGCCTCGGCCTCGGCCATATGGGCCTCGAACCCGGGGATGAGTCGCCCATCGCCGACGACGGTGACCATCGGAGAGTAGGTTCGGTTCTCGTCATGCATGTCATGCTCCTTGGCGACGTCCTCGCGAGTCGTCTCGATGAGCTTCTCAGTCTCCGCATTGAAGAGATCGTAATCGACGTGTACTATCGTTCCGTTATCCATGATTCGGGCCTCCTAGGCGACCCGGCGACCGGCTCCTCCTTTTTCATACAAACGGTATCACCGTAGGTGATATTCTGCTCACTCTGCTTCTTGTGAAACGCGGTCGCTTGAGGCTAGGGCCAGAGCTCCACCAAGCATCACTAGGACCCATCCGGCCCAGACCAGATGGCTTCCCCTCAAGCTGTGCACGGTGACCCTGACGGTCTCAACATCATCGGTCCCACCCATTATCATGGAACTCAGCAGGTCGTTGGACTGGAAGATGTCCAGAATCACGATGGTGTCGCCTGTTAGACGGGTCATCCTGTCGACCTCGGACCGCGAGTTGATCGCTCCGCTGGGAGAGTTGAACCGCAGCATCCCCGGCCTAAGGGTGTCAATGAGTTCCCCGTCCCGCCTCACTTCGACTATCACCCCCACGAAGCCGTCGCCGACGCCGAAGTCGTAGGCCTCGTCGTCGGCGGAGATCAGTTCGGTGTCGACGAACACCAGCTCGTAGCCGTCGTGCTCGACCGGCTGGTCCCGCTCCAGGGTGACGAGGTGCGAAGGGTCCGAGCGGTCGACCAGTGTGGTGGTGAGGACGTGCCCGATGAGCAGTAGCAGGATCCCGAGGTGGGCGAGGTGCGAGCCGAGCAGCCTCGCGCGCGCGGCGTTGCTTCTGACTCGAACCCCTCCCTCTCTAAGCTTGGGCACCACTTTGCTGGCGGTGCGCCGTGCCTGCTGGAGCGTCGGTGGGAGGGCAAAGACGAGCCAAGTCAGCAGAAACAGCCCTACTGCGCCTCTGGTGATACCACTGGTGATGATCAGATGGGGATCTCCCGGGAGGGGGAACTGGTCGGACATGTACGCGAGGGCGATTGAGGCAAACAGGGCCGCTGCCACGAGAGCATTGGCGGAAGCGGCATCGATTGAGTGGCCCCATGCATAGAGTGTGAGGGCGATTGCCAGCAAGCCGATGAGGGGGGCCCCGTAGAGCTCGTGCGCCTCGAGACTAGAGCCGTCTATCTCCACAGTCAGCAGCAACCATGTGAGCAGTAGGAAGGCCGCGCCGCCATACCAAGGAACGGTGCGTGCAACGCGCGTGCGTGCTGAGGTGTCCTCGAGCGGTAGGAGCACGGCCACCATCTCATTCTCATCTTCGGGAGAGAGCAACCACGGAGCGAGGAACGGCACCATCCCCGTTACCGCCTGAGTGATGTCAGCGAGCCAGAACCAGGCGGAGTAGAGCATCAGCAGCACACCGAGAGCGATCCAGTGCAGAGGTGGGTTCTCACTGTCACCGTGCACCACCAGCAGAATTAACGCGAGGCCGAGAGCGAATACCGCGCTCGAGCCGATCCAGAATCCGACGGCGATGTACGCCAACACGAGGCCGGCCGCCAGCATCGGCTTGGCCTCAAGCATCGAGGTGCGGCCAGTGGCGGCTAGTGCCAGCCACTGCTGTCGGCGTAGATGAGCGTAGGCGTAGTAGCCCAGTACGATAATTGCAACGAGGTAGGAAGTCACTTCGATTCCGACGGGGGTTAACTCGGCTATGTCGAGGACCCGTAGGTACGGGTCGTCGGCCAGCGTGCCTTCGCCGTCGGCTACGAAGGCGTGGACCGATGCCCAGACGCCGTTCGCACGCGTGACGAGAGTCGCATGGAAGGCCAGTGCACCTGCCAGCAGCCCGATTGCTGGTGAAGCGGAGACTGCGCTAGAGGAATCTGGCCTCGCGCGCACGTGCACGATGAGAAGCAGCGCGAGCCAAGGCAGCAGCGAGCCGGTCTCGACCGGGTCCCAGGCCCAGTAACCTCCCCAGTCCAGTACCGTGTAGGCCCACAGGCCGCCGAGCCCTATGCCGATGCTGCCGAGAACGAAGCCAGCGCGCGCCCAGTGCAACTGAGCGGCATGGATGGCATCGGCTGAGTCTCGCCTGAGCACACCGGCGAGAGCCACGCTAGCGGTTGCCAGACACAGCGCGTAGTAGGAGAAGACCACCGGTGGGTGGATGACCATCAGGTCGGTCTGCAGCAGCGGGTGCAGCTCGCCCTGCCCCCCGGTCGCGGCAGCGAACGGCTCTAGCAGCCACGCCAGTACGAGCAGTGCTAGCACCCAGCCGTGCATGATTCTGACTTCGAGAGCCGCGGGGCCACCTTCTCGGGCCATGAACCAAGTCACCACAGCGAGTATCGCTGCCCACAGCAGCAGCGGCCCGGCCCTGCCGCCCCACACGGCGGAGATGCGGTAGAACAGCGGCAGGCCGTCACCGCCGAAGCGAGCGACGAGGTCCAAGGAGGAGGCGTCGAGGACGAAGGCGCCGGCCAAGAGGGCGAAGGGAGCAATCTGCGAAGCCAGGGTGACGTTGCGTACCACAGCGTCTCCGGCCTTCTCCGGGCGCGCGATCTGGTGCGCAGTGGTCAGGAATGCGAGCGCGAGCAGGGCGCGCCCGAGCAAACTGAGCATGGGATCACCACCCGTAGTGCTTGGCTCTGCTATACCCGAATGCCAGCATCGCTGGAACCACCTTCTTGAGATACAAACCGGGGCGACGCGAGAGCAGTCTCAGACCAACCATCGCCTTGCCAGATGCACCCATGTCGGACATCTCGTCCGGGAAGCACCGAGCCATCACGGACATCTCGTCGTCGGTCAGATCGAACAACGCGTTCTTGCCGCGCAATATCTTGTCATATGGCGGAAACTCGTCCTTCCAAAGCTTGGCGTAGATGGCTAGACGCTCTGCACTGACATCGTCTTCAGCGATGGCAGCGGCGGCTGTCTCGGCAGCGTACACCGCCGACTTCAGCGCTAGGTGCGAACCGCCCTCGAAGAGAGGTGATGTGAAACCAGCGGCGTCACCAATGAGCATCAGCCCGTCGTAGTGGGTATTCTCGAACGGACCTGAAATCGGGATGGTTCCGCCGAAGGCGGGGTTACCCTTCTCCTTCCAGGGTGGAGGTACCTGCTCGAGTTCCTTGAAGTGGGTGATTCCGATGAACTCGTCAAGCGCCTTCTTGGTGCGCGGACGGTCCTCGGTGACCAGCCCGACGTTGGCGCGGCCGTCGCACTTGGGAATCATCCACAGATACCCCTTCTCAGCGTACTTCGGCCAGATGTAGAAGTCGAGGTAGCCGTCAGTCGGGACCTCGAGCAATTCGTACTGCATCCCAGCAACTACCTTGCCCATGGTGTTCAGAGGTGTGTCCTCGTCGATATTGACGACCTTGGAGCACACCGCAGCCACGCCGGATGCGTCGATGACCACCTTGGCCTGAATCGGGAACTGCTCTCCCTTGCCATCGCACTTCCAGCCGACGAATCGTTCGTCCTCCTCCACCCTATCCATCGAGGACAGTTTGTGACTGAGGTGCATGCTTGCTCCGGCCTCGACCGCCTTGTCGGCGATCCATCTCTCGAACAGGTGCTTCTCGAGGACGTATCCCTCCTCAGTCAAGCACTTCTCCGTGCCATCGGGGAAGATCACCCGAATGCCATGGACCCTCTTGCTGATGACGTGCTCGGGTAGATCCAGGTTGAGATTGTCGCAGGCCAGATCGGAGATGCATTCGCCGCAGTGTACCGGTGTCCCTATGGCTGAATGATCCTCAATGAGCATTGTAGAAAGGCCCTGCCGGGCGCACTGCAGGGCAGCGTTGCCGCCTCCCGGACCCGCTCCGATGACCAGGACGTCACACATACTCACTGCTTCACCCACAGTACCTCCGGAGGGCTGGATATCAAAGAAACCCTCGGTCCCGCCATCTATGATGGCGAGCGAACATTCTCAGTGTGTGAGCGCCCCGGCGGAGCGTGGTCTGGAGGCAACTCTCCCGCTATGTCGAGGCTCTTGAGGAGTCGAATGAGATGCTTCGGATCGTTGATCCAGTCGATGTGGAGCTCGAGGCGGGCTGCTTCGCCGACCGCCTCGTGAAGAAAGGAGGTCCGGCTTTGAAGTTCGAGCAGCCTCGGTTACCAGACGGCAGCATCAGCCAGTTTCCCCTGCTGATGAACCTCTTCGGAACCAGAGAGAGAACCAACCGGGCTTTGGGCGTTGACGACCCAAGGGAGATCGGAGAGCGCATGGTCGCTCTGATGAAGCCGGACGTCGGAGGTATACTCAAGGCGCCGTGGACCGGGATCGGGCTTGCCAAGCAAGGCATGACGATGGCTCCTCGTAAAGTCTCGAGGGGGGCCTGCCAGCAGGTCGTGATGGAGGTACCCGACGTCACGAGGCTGCCGATTCCGAAGACCTGGCCAGAAGACGCAGGGCCGTTCATGACACTCCCGCTGGTCGTCACCGCTGATGCAAACACAGGCGTCCATAACATGGGGATGTACCGAAGTCAGGTGTACGGGCCCACCGAGGTCGGACTGCACTGGCAAGCCCACAAGCACGGCGCGGACCACGCCGACGCTGCAAGCGGCAGGATGCCCGTTGCAATCTGCCTCGGTGGCCCTCCCGAAGTGATGTTCAGCGCAATTGCGCCGCTGCCGAACAACCTGACGGAGTACGAATTCGCAGGACTGCTCGGCGGCAGACGACTGTCCATAGTCAAGTGCGAGACCAACGACCTCTGGGTTCCAGCCGAGTGCGACGTGCTGATAGAGGGCTACACATTACCCAGCGAGACTCGCATGGAAGGACCATTCGGGGACCACTTCGGATACTACTCGCTTGCCGAGCCCTATCCGGTTATGCACATCACGAGGATCACCCACCGCAAGGACGCGATGATTCCGATGACCATCGTCGGTATGCCGCCTATGGAGGACGGTTACCTCGGCGAGGCGATAGCCGATGCCTTCCTGCCCACTCTGCAGTTCCAGCACCGCGATGTGTCCGACCTATTCCTGCCGCTCGAGACGGGTTTCCACAACCTCGCTATCGTCGCCTCGAAGCAGCGCTACCCCAGACAGGCTCGCAAGACCGCCCTAGGTCTGTTAGGGGCCGGACAGATGATGTTCCAGAAGGTGATAGTGGCCGTCGACGAGGACCACCCGGTCAAGGACCTCGATGCGCTTCTTGATGCTCTGGACTACCGCGTCCACATACCAAACGACCTTGTCTTCCTCAGGGGCATGGTGGCCGACACACTTGCCCACGCAGCGCCTTGGGAGAATATCCACGACAAGCTGATCATCGATGCCACCACGACTCCGGACAACGACCCGCACTCGGGCCAGCCACCGCAACCGGGCTGCCCGGACTCCCTCGAGATTTCCGCCTCGGCTGTGAGCGGTGTCATACAAGCGCGGATGCTGCGCTCGTCCATGCTCGTGGTCACCACCAACATCGAAGGGGGGCCGAAGCCAGAGAGCAGCATGGAGAATGTCAGTGAGGAGGGTGCTGAGCGGCAGCGGGAGATCATCGGGGGCATCTGCGACGCGATATGGTCGCTGGAGGCGGCCCAGAACCTGCGCTGGTTGTTCATCACCGACGACGACGTCTACCTCGCCAGCGAAGAATGGAGGCGGCGATTGTTGTGGCAACTGTTCTGCCGCTTCGACGTCGGTCGCGACCTGCACTTCGACGATTCGGGCGACCGCCTAGCCTGGGACGCCACCGCTCCAATCCCCTCGAGCAAGGGTCCGCTGCCGGTTCGGCGCTGGCCCGGCGTCACACTGCACGACCCCGAAGTGGCTAAGAGAGTCGATGCGTGGCTTGCCGAGGGAGGTTACTGATGGGAATCAAAGAGATACTTGACTTCGTAAAGATAGAACACATGCTGTTCTCCCTGCCGTTCGTCCTGATTGGCTTCGTTCTCGCTGACAAGGAGTTCGGCTCTGAGCAAATGGACATAGTGTGGATACTGGTAGCCGCAATCGGGGCCAGAGGACTGGCCTTGTCACTCAATAGGATAATCGATCGTGACATCGATGCAGAAAACCCGCGTACCGCTACAAGGCACCTTCCTTCGGGCACAATGTCCGTTCAAACTGCTTGGATTCTTTCTGGGGGCTTCCTCTTGATGCTGCTTCTCGCTGCATGGATGTTGAACGTGGTTGCCCTACAGATGGCGTGGCTACCGGTGCTGGTTTTCGTGATTTACCCGTATACGAAGCGCATTTCCTGGATATGCCACTTCTGGGTGGGGCTGTGCCTAGCACTCGCTCCAGCGGGCGCATGGGTCGCAATAGCAGCCGATTCCCACGGCTGGGCGGCTATCACCGGAATGCTGGATGGACGAACCGAGTTCCTGTGGTATCCGGAGGTGTTCTTCATCTCGTTCGGAGTAGCGCTTTGGATTGCAGCATTCGACATCAACTACGCTTTGATGGACCAAGATGCGGACCGCAAGCAGGGAGTTCGCTCGTTCCCTGCAAGTTACGGTCAAGAGGCAACTAGGAAACTGAGTGTGGCTCTTACTATCGGCTGGCTAGTGTGCTTCCTGCTAGCGGGCATGCACGACTTCACCGACGGGCGTAACTTTCGTTACATCCTTTGGGTTCCTTCTGTGGCGCTGATGGCGCTGATCAACATCTTCGTGATGACAAAGGAAGCGGGGGGCGCAACGGAGTCTGACGAGGCGATGGAGAGGTTCCAGAAGACTCTGTTCCGTGCCTCGATGCTGACAGGATGGGCATTGCTGGCTAGTCTCATGTTCGTAGAGTATCACATTGATGGACTGGAAGATTGAGGTCATACGATGTTCCGACTGCACGCAGAGTACGACACCGCTGGGGACCAGCAGCAGGCCATCGACCAACTGGTCGAGCAGCTCGAGGCGGGTCAGGAGCGCTGCATACTGCTCGGGATCACCGGCTCGGGCAAGACTTTCGCCATGGCCAAAGTCATCGAGAAGTTGCAGATACCAACGCTTATCCTCTCGCACAACAAGACGCTTGCTCGGCAGCTGTGGCAAGAGATGGGAGTGCTGTTCCCGGAAAACGCGGTCGAGTACTTCGTGAGCTACTACGACTACTACCAACCAGAGGCCTACATTCCCGGGCGCGACCTCTACATCGACAAGGAGCTGCAGATGAACGAGCGCATCGAGCAGGAGCGCTTCTCGACTGTGGCCTCGCTGGTCTCGCGTCCAGACGTCATCACAGTCGGCACGGTCTCGATCATCTACGGGCTGAACCCCCCCGAGGTGTTCGAGCAGAACCACCTGAGACTGGCTGTGGGGGACCAGGCCGACCCTCAAGACGTCGTCCGGCAGTTGGTCGGTCTGCAGTACCGCCGCACGACCGGGGAGATCGCACGCGGCGACATCCGTCTGCGCGGAGAGGTGCTGGACGTCTGGATGCCGAGCCGCGACGACCCGCTGCGCATCCGCTTCGGATGGGACGGCATAGAGCGCATTCAGGTCTGCGAGGCGGTCTCGTGGGAGCCGCTCGACGACTTCGAGGAGGCTTGGATCCACCCGCGCGAGTTCTACATGACCAGCGAAGATCGCTTCAACCAAGCGCTTGAGGACATCGAGGCCGAGCTTGAGAACAGGCTCGACTGGTTCCACTCCAAGGACAATGATCTCGAGGCGCACCGGCTAGAGCAGCGCACCAAGTTCGACCTCGAGATGCTCACCGAGGTCGGCTCGTGCAAAGGCGTCGAGAACTACTCACTGCACTTCGACCGCCGCAGCCGTGGCGAGCGCTCGTACTGCCTGCTGGACTTCTTCTCGATGTGCGCGGAGAAGTACCACGGGGGGAAGGAGAGGTACCTCGTCATCATGGACGAGTCCCACGTCACCCTGCCGCAGGTCACGGGGATGCACGGCGGCGACTTCTCGCGCAAGAAGAACCTCGTGGACCACGGCTTCCGGCTTCCTTCAGCTTACGACAACCGACCGCTTCGCATCGATGAGTTCCAAGAACTCGTGCCGCAGATGATGTACGTCAGCGCGACCCCAGGGGAGCGCGAGCTGCGCCATCTGGCGGAGGTGACCGGACAGGTGGTTCCCGAGGGGCTGCTCCACGTCCAAGGCGGCGGCGGGGCGCGAGCCGCGGAGCAGGACAAGCCGCGTGAGAGGGTCACAATGGGGAAGGTCCTGTCAGAGATCGGCGAAATAGCGAGGATGGAGATAAGGCCGACTGGCCTGCTCGACCCCGGGATTGAGGTCAGGGCGACAGCAGGGCAGGTGCAGGACCTCGAGGAGGAGATCCGTAAGCGCGTCGAGGCAAACGAACGGGTCTTAGTGACCGTGATGACCATCAAGTTCGCGGAGGAGGTCGCCGCGTACCTCAATCGTCAGGGCTTCAAGGCCCATCACCTGCACAGCGAGATCGACACGCTGGAGCGCACTGAGATCATCAAAGCGCTGCGCCTCGGCCACATCGACGTCATCGTCGGCATCAACCTGCTCAGAGAGGGCCTCGACATCCCGGAGGTCTCCCTAGTGTCGATCTTCGATGCAGACAAGGAGGGTTTCCTGCGCAACGAGCGCTCTCTGCTGCAGACAATCGGCCGGGCGTCGCGCAACGAGCACGGCTCGGTCATCCTCTACGCGGACTCGATTTCGCCCGCGATGGAGGCCGCTATCAATCAGACGCTGGCAAGGCGCCGGATGCAGAGCGAACACAATGAGGAGCACGGTATAGTCCCGCAGACCATCCGCAAGGCGCTCCCTGTGATGAGAGAGGAGGTCGATGATCTGCTGTCCGGGGCAGCCGGCAAGGGAAAGAGGGGTGGCAGGCGTATGGTGGCCAAGGCACCCGGAAAGCGTGGGCTCGAGGGACTAGCGCAGAAGTTCGGCCTCGGGGCCGGGATCTGGAACGCCTCTGACTCAGTGCTCGATAACGTCAGCCAGCCTGAGTGGGTCACTGCGGCCCACGAAGCCGTGGGCAGCGAGGATGTGGGGAATACCGCGAAGCTGATTGCCCGGCTGGAGAGGGAGATGAAGCAAGCCGCGGCAAGACTCGACTTCGAGCGCGCCGCCCAGTTACGCGACCGTATCTTCCAGCTTGAGAGTGCGTCGAATTGAAGGCTCGGAAGCATTGCGGAGGCCTGTGTCGGGCTACGGCAAGGACAACTTCACCGCGCCTGTGGAGGACTACGACTTCACCGCCGCGGACGATGTGCGCTCGCTCATCGACCAAATGGGGCGCGCCGGCGGCTTCACTGCCACCAAACTAGCGCACGCGCGTGATGTACTGCGTGACTCGATTGGAAAGAGCGATCAGGACGGGGTGCTGAACTGGCTCTCATTCCCTGCCTGCCTGTGCGCCACCGGAACGCGCGGCTTCTTCCTCGAGGCGCTCAAGCGCAAGTCGTTCAACGTCGTCATCACGACCTGTGGAACGCTCGACCATGACATCGCTCGCACCTATCAGGACTACTTCCACGGCGACTTCCGCCTCGATGACATCGTACTGGCCGAGGAGGGACTCAATCGGTTGGGCAACGTCATCATTCCCAATGAGTGCTACGGGGAGATCCTCGAGCAGGTAGTCCTCCCTTGGTTACAGGAGATCGAGGCTGAGCGCCGCG
>Ga0206685_10000329_pt1 | contig 14691 bp, 11 predicted proteins | sample M220012015metaG_FD_161049 | JGI IMG/M metagenome (GOLD analysis project Ga0206685, IMG submission 161049) | Ammonia-oxidizing marine archaeal communities from Monterey Bay, California, United States - M2 200m 12015 | ecosystem: Environmental > Aquatic > Marine > Intertidal zone | place: USA...
GACCCGCGAGTAGTTGTCATTGAAGCCGATCTAGGTAAATCTACAAAATCCTGCCATTTTAGAACGAAGTATCCATCAAAGTCATTCTCAATGGGAATAGCTGAGCAGAACATGATGCTTGTTGCGGCCGGTATGGCTGCATCTGGAAAGATTCCGTTTGCGAGTACCTTCGCAATATTCACTGAACGAGCGTTTGAACAGGTTAGAAATGGAATTGCAAGACCTGGACTTACAGTACACATCTGTGGTAGTCATGGAGGAATTCACACAGGAACGGATGGTAGTAGCGCACAGTCAATAGAGGATTTAGCAATATACCGCACTATACCAGGAATGGCTGTCCTGCATCCCTGTGATGACCTATCTGCAGAAGAGCTCACAATACAACTACTGGGCCATGATGGACCTACATACATGAGGACCGCACGGAATAAGATAGCTAGAGTCTACAATATTGAGAGCGTTAGAGAACTCAAGATTGGACGAGGTAGTGTAGTCCGCAGAGGAGGTGATGTCTGCATCATAGCTTGCGGAGTGATGGTATCACAGGCTCTGATAGCAGCGGACGAATTGGCCGATAGCGGAATTAATGCCACCGTAATAGATATGCATACGCTGAAACCATTGGATACGAAACTAGTCGATTCGATGGCGAAGTCATGTGGGTGTTTCGTAACTGCCGAAGATCATTCAGTGATAGGGGGCCTAGGGGGAGCGGTGGCTGAACATCTGTCGACTGGAATAACTGTCCCACTGGAAATGGTTGGAGTGAGAGATGAATTCGGCCAGAGTGGAGGGTCCTCCGAGTTAATGTCGAGGATGGGGTTGACCTCAGAGGACATCAAAAACTCCGCCCTCAAGGCCATCGGTAGGAAATCGGGCTAATTCACTACACCACAGCGTTTGATTCATGAACAATAGTGTCCGGCGAACACCATGGGCGATGCCGAGAGGGTCAAAGGTCTACTTGACGGGAGCATGGATCCTACTGAGTTAGAAGATGATGTTGAGTTGTACATCCTAGCAGAGAGGATCTATGGCAGAGAGGCATTGGATGAGATGGGCGTTGCTGCTCCGATGAGGCCACCTGAGGTTGATTCTTCTAATCACTCGAACGGAAACAATCTGGAAGTTGAACTTCCAGATAATCCAGAACTAGATGAGATACCCGAACAGTCGTCCGAGGAATCTTCAGGTAGTCGTATCATGCTGATGGCAGGTCTAGTCGGTTTGGTTCTGGTGGGTGTCAACGTGTCAATAGGAATTGGACATTACCTAGCACTGTGTGAAGACCAGATAGAGGACCCTCCGTTGAGTTTTACAACATTATCGAACTGGCAGAATAACACAATTCACATTACGTGGACAGTTGCCAATCTAAATAGCACAATAAATTACAGCATTTATTGGTCGATGTCGCAAAATGGATCTTCCGAATTTGTAGATGACGACTGGTTTAATTGGACCGGATCAAGTAATCTAATACACTCTGAGAATCGAGCTGCCTCGACACCACCGGGGTGTTATATCTCTACACTATACTCTGAAGGAATAGAAATTTCTCAATCTAATGGCTGCACTGAAAATTCTCCTACATCATCCATACTTGCTGAAATTTCTGAAGTTCCTGCGCAGTGCGAGGACAACACACGGTTACTTTGGGACAAGGTTGACGAATATGAGTCCGTAGACTCGTGGGCATCAGCGGGGACCGGTGGATTGCTAGATGGTGCTCTTCTGATGTTATTTGGCATGATTACTCTTCGCAGCGCATTTCGGAAGAAATGATTAGTACATTCTAGCAAGATGTTGTCTTCGATTCGTAGGTATTCCTGTTACTGCACAATCTACTGGTTCGTCATACGTGGTGACGCAATCACCGAGTAGGGTCAGTCCTGTGGTCTTCTCAAGTACCTCAGCATCAGCATCGTTGCCATCGAAAGCCAGTTCATAGACGATACCGTCTTCTAAGGGAGATTGGAGATGCCAACCAGTTTCATTCTGTATTAGTCCGGGGAATGGGCGAATCATATCAGAAGCATAACTGTGAGATCGGGCCCGTAGTTCATCTGACACGGAATCAAGCAATTGACTCATAGTCTGGGTAATCCCATCCAATGGAATTTCGCTCTTGCCCCCAGTACGTAGAGTAACGACACAGTTTCCTGAGGCTAGATCTCTAGGACCAATCTCGAGACGCACGGGAACACCTTTGATTTCCCAATCGTAGTGCTTAGCTCCAGGACGAAGGTCTCTGTCATCGAGATGTACTCTGAATCCACTCTCGGACAAGTGTGTTGTCAATTGCGATACACGCGGCATTACATTGGCATCGGAGTGTGCTGCGACAGGCATGACTACAACTTGAATTGGTGCTATAGAAGGTGGTAAAATCAGACCATTATCATCCCCGTGCATACCGACTACCGCTCCAAGCAGACGCTCGGACATCCCAAATGTCGTCTGATGGCAGTATTTGGTTGAACCATCTCCATCCTCATAAGACAAATCGAATGCACGTGCCCACTGATCACGATAGTGATGATACGTGGCGACCTGTAAAGTTCGGCCATTAGGCATCACTGTATCTACAGCAGTAGAGTGCCAAGCCCCGGGAAACGTATCCCATATAGGTCGCTTGGAAACTATTGCGGGAAAGCACAACTCATGCAACAACCTCTGGACAATCTCAGCGTCCTCAGCAATCTGCTCCGTGGCCCCTTGCTCATCTGCATGAACTGTGTGAGCTTCGAAGAAGTGTATCTCGCGGACTCTAATGAATGACCTGGTCTGCTTGGTTTCGTAACGAAAGGTGTTTACTATCTGGAATGTTTTCAGTGGTAAATCTGCATGGCTCCGAACCCACAAAGAGAACATTGTATACATCGGAGTCTCAGATGTCGGCCGGAGGAACATTGGCACCTCCAGTTCATTATTACCTCCGTGCTTAACCCAGTACACCTCCTTCTCGAAACCACTCTCTTCTTCCCCCATCCTCAACTCAGAAGGGTCAACACCTGCATCCCTAGCTGCTTTGAGCATCGATACTAACTGATTCTCCTTGTCTAAGAGATCCTCGGGTACGAGCAGGGGAAAATTATACTCCTCGTGACCAGTTCGACTCATTTGGGATCGTGTAAGTGCATCTATGAGAGACATTGCCTTCCACCCATAGGGCTTCCATACATCCATGCCCTTGATGGGGTATCTCTTGTCGACTAAATCTGCAATCTCGACTATGGCAGGATACCATGAGTTGAAATCGGACTTGGGAGGAATGCCCCTCTTGGCCTTACCCGGACCTCCCATGGTTACTCATCCTTCATGTGCACTGCTTGAATGTGACGCAGGGGCGTCATCAAGAATCGTGTAATAGTGACTCTACGGCCATACATAGATCGGCGTCGTCACGCATCACCTGTACAGTGCCGTCTGGTAATACAATGCGGCCTCGAGGGGAGTCTTGATCATGCACCTCTTCCTTCAGATTAGCCACTACAGCATCGACCCCATAACGCTCAATTTGTTGCCTCGCTCTATCTATTAAAACTTCCACAGAAACTCCCGTCTCCAGTTTGAAGCCTATTCTCCTAGCACCGCTCACGAATGGTGCAATCTCGGAGATATGCTTAGGCCCCTCGGTCAATGAGATATCCCATGATTTATCGCCACTAGACTTCTTCTCACTCAGAGGTTCGGTGAAATAATCCAATACAGCTGCTGAGTATATCCAAGCATCAGGCTTTGGATCGGATGAAGCAACCTTCAAGGATACAGCCAGCATTTCATTCGGAGATCCGCCCCTTCGTACGTCTGGTAATGTGAATTCTGGTGCTACTGAAGTTTTTCCGGCTATGCAAATCACTCTGTGCCCCATCCTGTGAAGATATTGTGCAATAGTCCATCCAGTAGATCCTGACGAAGCATTCTGAATAGCTCTCACTGCATCAATTGGAGCTCTGTTGGCCCCCAAGGTTATCGCAACAACCTTTCTGTCGGACAACTCTGAATTCACTATATGGCATAATTCAGCTACGATAGAAACAGCATCTGGTTGCTTTCTTCGGCCTTCCCGTGGTTCTTCGAACATAACTGCACTTCCCTCATTACGTAGGGCAGCAATATGTTCCGAAGTTACTGGGTCATCGAACAAGTCAGAATGCATTGAGGGTACGAATAGCATTGGAGTTTTGCTACCGCGGGCTGCAGAAAGAGCCATTGTTGCAGGAGAGTCAATGAGTCCATGAATATGTTTTGAAATAGTGTTCCTCGTAGCTGGGGCAACTACTATTGCATCATAATCATCTAATTGCGCCATCTTATGATCCCATCCAGTCAATGCCGTGGTTCCTGATGCCCATGACAATGCCAATGGAGTGATGATTTTCTCAGCCTCACTGGTCATGAGGATACTGAGTACTGCTCCATGACGTCTCAGCTCCCTCGATAGCCTCACAGATTCCACGGCTGCTATGCCACCAGTGACAACAAGTAATACTCGATGATTTGCAAGGCTACGGCCACGTGATTCTACATCGGCGTCGTTGACCATGTATATGCGAGGGTAGGGGGCTTCATGAGTGCGTCGACAAAGGAAAAGTATTCTTTGTAGCGGTAATCGGGACATGGGACCGGGTAGGATGGAGTTGCTGCACAGGCATCTAACAAGGTTCATCGCAATCGATGTATTGCTGTTGATAGTGCTGTTGACTACAATGAGCAATTCGGGGTCGGCCTCAATATTCGTGTTCTATATGCTTCTTGGCCTGGTACTAATACCACTAGGCATAGTTTCGGTAATCTCTATGCTAAGACGTAGCTCTAGTGGTATTAATTTAGGAATAGCCAGCCTTGGATTCACTGGTGCTGCATTTCTGTTACTAGGAGTATTGGGCGGTATTAGCTATCTAACCGGAGAGAGTACGGAAATTCTGCTCCCAGTAGTTCTGATCCTACTGGGCGCCTCTACACTGAAGAAGATACCCACAATGAAGAATCCATCATATGATATGTGGTACAGAGGGGCAAATATTTCTCAACATTCTAGAAATGAATTCAAACAAGAGGTTTTAGCAACTTGTCCATCGTGCCATAGCGTTTTGGCGGTATTCCCCAATCAATTAACAATTAACGACATATGTCCAAATTGCAGTGAAAGGTTGGTATATTCTGAAGAGGAGTAATCATGGGGTTTCCAAAGCGATAGCTATTCCCATGCCCCCTCCTATGCACATCGTAGCAATTGCCCTTTTGGAATTTGTTCGTCTGAGGAGAGATGCTGCTTTCCCGGTGATTCTCGCCCCTGAAGCACCTAATGGATGCCCTAGCGCTATGGCACCGCCATCAATATTGATCTTTGATGCCTCCAGCCCCAACTCTGAGATTACAGCTAGACTCTGAGAAGAGAACGCTTCATTTATTTCGTACAAATCAATAGATTCACTGTTCCATCCAGTTCTCTCCAAAACCTTCCTAGTGGCTTCAACAGGCCCAATGCCCATAATCCCCGGAGGACATCCACTCACTGCACCCGATACAATTCTCGCCATAGGATTGAGTCCTCTATCAGAAGCAAATTCCTCACTACAGATAATCATAGCAACCGCACCGTCGGTGAGTGGAGATGATGTCGCAGCGGTAACCGTACCGTTTTCGGAAAATACCGGATTTAGTTTTGACATTGCATCCAAGGTTGAGTCTGGTCTAATGCAACCATCTACTTCGATGATTGTTTCTCCGTCAATTACCGGAATAATCTCGTCATCGAATCTACCTTCCTCGAGAGCATTTGTAGCTTTGATATGAGATTCTAGTGCGAAAATTTGTTGCTCTGCTCGCCCTATCTCCCAATTATCTGCAATGTTCTCTGCTGTTTGACCCATGGTTACGTATGCTTCAGGCCAATCGAGTTCAAGACCGGGGTGGGGGCTCCAGTTGAAACCCCTACGCTTTACCCTACTCATTGATTCAACGCCCGCACACAAGTAACAATCGCCCCAACCCGATTCGATATTAGCTGCGGCTGACAGCACGGCCTGCATTGAAGATCCACATAATCTGTTGAAGGTCATTCCTGGCACACTGTCGGGCAAACCTGCTAGGAAAGTAACCAGTCTACCTATGTTGTATCCCTGTTCGGCCTCTGGATAACCGCAACCCATCATAAGGTCGTCAAAATCGGCTGCATCGATGTTGTTCCTAGCGATTAAGCCCTTGACTATCTGGCTAGCCATGTCATCTGGACGGAGTCCGCGCAACTCTCCCTTGTGAGCCCTGTGAAAGGGAGAGCGGGCCCAATCCACGATTACTGCTTTCACGAACTGACGGCTGAGTGTTCACAGATAACCATTGACCAGTGAAGGATGAAAGATAGTGCTCGACCGAGAGGTTCATGAGAGGCATTACTCTCGAAGTTCTGATACTATGATTAGAGAGTGTACCAATCACGGCTACTACGCCGACGACCACCTGTGTCCTGCATGTAATTCTGAAGGGAAATTCATCATGAGAACGGGGGAGAGAGACAGCATGGGGAGACGTCTAGCATTAGTTCTCAGGCATGCACCCGAAAAGTTCAATCTGGAAATGGATATTAACGGCTGGATAGATGTCAAGGACATAATCAAACAATTCAAGGGCTCGAATGAAAAGAGGTACCACTGGCTTAGGCCTCATCATTTCCGAGCAATCGCAGAGACCGATCCAAAGGGCAGATATGAGGTTCGAGGGTACATGATTAGAGCCACATACGGGCACACATTAGAAATCGAGTTGGACTTACCAACTGATAATATCCCAGAGGCCTTGTATTATCCCTGCTCGCCGGATGAGTGCGACAATCTGCTAGAGTTGGGAGTGGAGCCAAGTGGTCGCTCACATGTCCACTTGTCTGCATCCATTCGCTCTGCAGCAGAGGCCGGACATGTTCACCACACACTTCCAACTCTGCTTGAAGTCGATACTGCTAGGATGGTTGCTGCGGGTGAGACCATATGGCATGCTGGCATTACCGTTTACCTAACAGACAAAGCTCCAGCAGAGTATCTGTCTGTCATTGCCAACGACCACCCTGAGTACGAATTGGCTAGGGTGCACTGGGAAGAAGAAGAGTAATCACCGGTACTCGCCGCATGCTGGACAGAAGTCCAAATCCTCGCTAACAGCAGATTCGCAGTTCTTACAAACTGAATCGTTTGATACTACAGTGGTAGTCACACTCTCATCCTCAACCAACCTAATTGGAGAGTCTATTTCAGCAAAAGGAGGAGGTATATCGCCTCCGTCCACTGTGATAATCTGCCTGTATTGAATTACAAGTTGAATGGCCGATTCAATTTGCTTGGTGGCTCTACTTCTCTCAGTTGGATCCTCAATCTGCTCAACGATGGTTAACCTAGCCTGCAACCATCTCTGGAACTGCTCTGTTGCCTCGCCGTCACCCACATAGGTCTCACAGGGACTCCCGTCATAAACTACGGGAGAGGCTAAGTCATGCACCTCATGGCAACAATGAGTAATATGCCCAGAGTCATAGTGAAACTGGGTGGAGGACTCATAACCGACAAGTCGCTGTACAGGCAGGTCAGATTGGACCGCATTGATGCAGTATCTGCTGTCATCAAGGAACTGAAGGATTCGGGATACTCTGTAATCATCGTCCACGGAGCTGGTTCCTTCGGACACTTAGAAGCAAGGAAATGGAAGATATCAGAGGGTTATAACCGAGATATCTCCAAAGAGCAGGCGAATGCTGTAACTAGAATTCGTTCAGACATGGATGATCTCAATGAATACGTTGTGAAGTCCCTAATGAATGCCGGAGTTGAATGTGAAGTTATGCCGCCCCGAAAGTGGGCTACAGGAGTAGGTGTAGAATTCCAAGGTGATTTAGATTCGTTCGTTCGGGTTCCAGCACTACCAGTTCCAATTACATTTGGCGATGTGGTAGATACGGCGGACGATGCTAGATTTGGAATCCTGTCAGGAGACCATATCATGGTGCGCCTCGGATGTGAGGTACCCGATGTATCTGCATGCATCTTCCTTTTGGGAGATGTTGATGGCCTCATGGACCGCCCACCTAATGAGGCCGGCGCTATGCTGCTGGAAAGATGGAAATTAGATGAAGGCCTCTCAGAATCTCATAATCCAGATGTTGATGTGACTGGTGGAATTATGCTGAAGGCTCGTTGTGCGTCATTGATATCTCGTCGCGTTGAAGATGTTTGGCTCCTCAATGGAACAGTTCCCAATAGGATGCTAAATGTTGTATCTAATGGAGATACGATAGGAACTAGGGTACTGCACTAAACATGTTAATCTGATATGTGACTTCGACCATAGCATTTCGATTATATGCAAGCGTATTCTCGGCGTACATAGCATGACCGAGCAAGGAGAGATTGAAATTCTCGATGAGCACGATCAGTCTCAAGCCGATATGATGGCTGAGAACTGCATTCTTGTGGACTCAAATGATCGCCAAATCGGTTCTGCATCCAAGATGGAATGTCACTTTGGTGAAGGGAAAAGGCATAGGGCATTCAGCGTCCTACTCTTTGACTCGAATGACAGGCTACTATTGCAGAGAAGGTCGCTTGATAAGATTACATTTCCCGGTATTTGGGCCAATTCATGTTGTAGTCATCCTCTGGATATTGAAGAAGAAAATGGCGATGGAGTTTTCAGTTTAGCTGGTGTAATATCGGCGGCAAAGAGGAAACTGGATCAGGAGCTCGGGATACCTCTCAGCGTAACATCTGATTGGGATTTCACACACATTGGATGCTTTGAGTATAGTTGTAGGTGGGATGAGAATTGGATAGAACACGAAATTGACCATGTCTTGATAGTCAGAGCTGATGTGGAAGTCATACCAAATCCAAACGAAATTGCTGAGGTTCAATGGGTGGAGTTAGAATTGCTACAGGAAATTATCCAGGGGGATGAATGGAATGATAGGGAAATAGCGGCTTGGTTCAGAATGATCCATGGCCTACACATCCTTGGACTCGATAATTATGATGAGATATTAGAGCACAACACGCCACCAAAGGCCCCTCCGGGAGAAATGGATGCTATAGCCAGGTGCGGAAGGCTCCGAATGGATGGAGTTCACATTCCATCTGAGGAATTTGGCCCAGAACAGTCACTTTTGGATGCACTTAGTAGTCACCGCGATATCGTCGAGGATGTCATTATGATCAGTCTAGGAAAGATGAAGCAAGAGAGGTTGCATGGTGCAATGACTCATCTGTTCGCAGGTGGAGGCAAGAGGCTCAGGGCCATCCTTCCACGTTTGGTAGGTGAAGCCGTAGGAGAAGTCCACGAAGGCCACTATACCTTGGGCGCCTGTATTGAGATAATTCACAATTTCACCCTTGTGCATGATGACATTATGGATCAGGATCCAATTCGTAGGGGCCTGGAGGCAGTCCACGTAGCATATGACGATGCAACCGCCATTAACGCTGGAGATGCTATGTTAGCCGTAGGATTCGAGATTCTAGCGGAGTCACCGCATATAGAGAATGATAACCTAGCATTCCTGGTTAGATCGATAGGAGAGATGGTTAGGAAGGTCGCCGAGGGGCAGATGGTGGACATGGAATTCGAAAATCGCGATGAAGTTAGCGAAGCCGATTATATTTCCATGATAGCAGGAAAGACTTCGGCAATGTTCGAGACATGTGCAATGACCGGGGCTAAGTTGGCTGGTGCAAATGATGTTGCTGTGGATAACATGGCCCAATGGGGATTGAATCTAGGATTGTGCTTCCAGATGATGGACGACTTGATCGATATCACCGGAGACACTGAGACATTAGGAAAACCAGCTGGTTCTGACGTTGTGCAGGGCAAGAGGACACTGATTGCAATACGCGCTCTAGAATGCGGTTCCGAATTACCAATGTTCACAAAGGTTTTCGGAGCTGGTGAATGCAGTGATGAGGATCTTGCTCAAGCTGTTTCGGAACTAGAATCCAGTGGATCCATAGCCTACGCCAAGCAGCGTGCTATGCATTTTCATTCTCTCGCCCACGGTTATCTGGATACATTGGATGACAGTCCGGCATTGTCTATTCTTAGAGAATTGACTGACTTCCAGTTGATTCGTATCAACTAATCAGTCAGTGTATTGAAGCTCGTCTGGAATCTCTGACTTCAAACCCTTGCGGTCCCTTATCTCTGCAGTGACTTTGTGGAACAAACTTCGAGGCAGATGGACGTATCCGGCATTCTCTGTGTTCCAAATCGCCCTTCCTTGAGTAGCTGCGCGGATATCATTGGAAAATCCGAATGATTCTGCAACAGGCATGACCCCTATGACGCTGGCTGTATTGCCATCAATTGGCATGTCTTCGATTACTCCTCTGCGTGTGGTAACTTCACGAGTAACACCGCCGATGACATCTTGAGGAGCATCTATCCTGATTTTTTGAATGGGCTCAAAAATGACGGACTTTGAACGCAGCAGGGCTCCCTTAACCGCATTGCGCACCGCGGGAATTGTTTGCGCGGGGCCTCTATGAATCGCGTCCTCGTGTAACTTGGCATCTACGAGTCTGACCATTACGCCCATCAATGGTTCTTCGGCTACTGGACCCTTCTTACATACGTCATTGAAACCCTCGATAATCAACTCACGAGTCTCATGCAGATTCTGTATGCCTTTTGTATCATTCACTAGAATATTTGTCCCATTGATAGCATATATTTTGCGCATCAGGTCTTTGTTCATTCCGAACTCAGCAAACTTGTCTCCTATCTCTTTTGCATCTTTGTTCCTAACCGCGCCATCTCCGAAATGACCCTCGCGCAGAGCATTGGTGACATCATCAGGAAGTGGTTCGGTTTCGATGTAGAAACGATTGTGTCGATTGGGTGACTTACCTTCGAAGGCTTGACCCTTGTTATCAGAAGATATAGACTCCCTGTAGACCACTATAGGCTCGCTGACTGATACTTTGATGCCCTGCTCCTCTTCCAATCTGTAGACTGTAATCTCTAGATGCAGCTCACCCATTCCAGCCAGTAACGCCTCTCCGGTCTCCTGATTGGTGGAGACCTGAAGGGATGCATCGGCCTTAGCAAGTCCTCTGAGAGCATCGATGAATTTTGGCAGATCCTTCATTGATTTCGGCTCTACTGCTACAGTTACCACCGGCTCAGAGTAATGTCGAATTGCTTCGAACGGAGTTGCGTCCTCGTCCCGTGTAACCGTGACACCTGCTGCTGCACTACGCACGCCAGTCAGCGCGACTATGTTGCCGGAAGAGACCTCGGGAACCTGAATTCTATCACTTCCCACCATCATGCTCACCTGCTGTACTCGCTCTGATTTGGCCCCTCCGAGGGCCCATACTGTATCGCCATGCTTTATTGTGCCCGAGTAAATTCGTCCAACTGCTACCTCCCCTGCATGTGGATCCATCCATATCTTAGTAATCATCAGCGATAGGGGGCCTTCTGAATCGCAACCAAGCATTGCTATACCGGTTTCCGATTCTAAATCCCCCTGCCAGATATTGGGTATCCTGTACTGTTGCGCCACAAGCGGTGAAGGCAGTTTTTCTACAGCCATGTCGAGTAAAACCTCGTGTACAGGTGCTTTCTTGGCCAGCTCCTTCTGTTCCTCTTTATGGCAATACTCAAAAATTTGTGAGAAATTCACACCTGACTTTTTCATGTATGGTACGGTAATTCCCCAATTGTGATACGCGGATCCGAACGCAACGGTACCATCTGTCACGCTAACTTGCCAGTCTTTCCTGTGTTCGGAAGGTGCGAATTGCCTAATCAGTGTGTTTACCTTCATGATCTGCTCTTCGAACCTGCTCATCATGTCTTCAGGAGTAACTTGTAGTTCGTTAATCAGACGGTCCACCTTGTTGATGAAAAGAACTGGCCTTACCTTCTCCTTGAGTGCCTGCCTAACAACAGTCTCTGTCTGTGGCATAGCACCTTCCACCGCACAGGTCAGTATGATGCATCCATCCACAGCCCGCATTGCCCTTGTGACATCGCCTCCAAAGTCAACGTGACCAGGTGTGTCGATGAGATTGATTAGGTAGTCATCCGATTCTACTGTGTGTACCATTGAAGCACTGGCTGCATTGATTGTTATTCCTCGAGCAGCCTCCTGGTCGTCAAAATCCAGCACACGTGACTTACCAGCTAAATCCTCTGACATCATGCCTGCACCTGCTATCAGGTTGTCCGACAAAGTGGTCTTACCGTGATCGATATGTGCTGCTATTGCTAGGTTCCGAATTTGCTTGCGATCGTGCATGACCTCGGTCGCCCGCTTGATGTTGTCTTCCTTACGACCCATGACTAGACCTCTGAATGATGCGGCGACCTGACAACGGTTCATAAAGCCGATTGTAAGACCGACTCAATCTACTCTCAGCAGTCTTGTTTGAAGGGTGACGGAACTCATCGCGCGGAAGCCGCGATTCTCTCGATCTCTTCTCTCTTGCCAACCGAGTAAGAATTGACGTCCCCCTCGGCTGCCTTGGACAGTTCTGAAACTATCCCCTCGGTCAGCGTACGACGACTCTTGGCTGTCGCAGCGGCCGCACCGATGGCGATGTTGCGTAGTGCTATGTCCAATCTGCGACTAGGTGATGAATCCACAGCCTTTGGTTGACTGACTGCTCCAACCTTGATTCGAGTCGTCTCCTCACAGGGAGCTGCTTCAACAATTGCATCGATGAACTTCTGAAGTGGATTATGCCCGCTCTTGGATGCTATCTTATCTAGAGCCTGTTCATACGCCTTGACACAATGCTGTTTCTTACCAGAGAATTTACCTGTTCGCATCAAATTGTTGATGAAACGCTCGATAACTGAAAGTTTGGACTTTCCGAACCACGCGTTGGCGTGCCTACCGCCTGAATGAGGAGTTCCTATTGTTGTGAGATTGATGTAGGGGGCCAGTCCGGGATCATCACAGGTAACTTCGGATGCATCCCACTTACCGAACACCATAGTACCGATACCGGCAATAGGTGCCTCCTGCTCTACCTGCACTTCCTCAGTCATTCAGAACACCTCACCTGATTGGCTTTTCCTTACGTCCGCGAACCATCTCGTCGAGAGATACTCCGTTAACCTTGATTACTTTGTATCGAACCCCGGGCAGGTCACCATACGACCGCCCCTTACTCCCACCAATTCCCTCGACGAGGACTTCGTCATGCTCATCGATGAATGAAATAGCCCCGTCCCCCGGTGCAAAGGCGGTCAACTTATTCCCAGTTCTAATCAGACTAATCTTGACTGCCTTACGTATTCCGGAATTCGGTTGCTTGGCCTCGAAACCGACCTTCTCAATCACTATACCCTTACCTTGAGTACTCCCGCGAAGTGGATCATGCTTGAGAACGCCGCCTGCTATACGTTTGAATTGGCGGTTTCGAAACTTGCGTTCCTTCCAGCGATAATTCTTACGGTCTTTCTTCATCTTCGGCCCTGAGAATAATCCACGACCCAAGTATAAGCCTCAAACTGACGCCCCGCCGACCCACCGATGGTATAAGAGCGTGACGGACTCACCCTAGGTGAGTGCGGACTAGAGGGGTTTGGCGTTGCTAACATTCAAACCGATTAGGCACAGCGACGACACCATGGCGTTCCGTGATTTACTAGACGGAGTCGATTGCGACGATATTGCTGTCAGCGTAAATTTGGAGATGTTTGACAGGGCTTCTGCATCAGGGAACAAAGGAGTAGTGTTCAGTGATATCATCGAATCTCCCGGACACAGTGCTGCACTCGATGTACTAGTCAGAGACCGACTGTGCGAGGTTTTCTCTGTCAGTCCCGGCGAACTCATCGATGTGCTTGCCTGGGGGATGGCCAATCCTGAATCTCCCCTCGTAGTCGACGCTGCCGAGGCTGAAGTGCTTCAGTGCAGACAGGAGCCTATTGACCTGCAGAAGATACCTATACCTAGGCATTACAAGGAGGATGCGGGGAGATATCAGTCCGCATCGGTCATCATAGCAGAGTACGACGGCATACGGAACATGTCGTATCACCGTCAGTTGCTCTTAGGGAAACGGCGCTGTGTGGCTAGATTTGTTCCGAGGCATCTACGGACCATGTACGAAAAAGCTCTTGCTAATGGAGATGAAATCCCTATTGCAGTTGTCAACGGAGCAGATGCTACCGTCCTTCTGGCTGCTGCTATGTCTTTCGATGAGGATCTAGATGAGATCACTGTAGCTGCCGCCCTTCACCGGAGACTGCATGGCAAACCACTGCGTATGGTTCGACTCCCAAATGGAATTGCGGTGCCAGCTGATTCAGAGTATGCCATGGAAGCCAGAATCACCCTAGAGCTGGATGATGAAGGACCCTACGTCGATATCACTGGTACAGTTGATGAAGTTCGGCAGGAACCCGTGATAGAGTACGACTCAGTGTATCATCGCTCAGAGCCTGTATTCCACGCGTTGATCTCAGCTGGAGTGGAGCACAGGACTCTGATGGGGATGCCGCGTGCTCCGACCATCAAGGCAGCTGTCTCCGAAGTCGTTAATTGCACTGATGTCTATATGACTGAGGGAGGATGTGGTTGGCTGTCATCTGTGGTTCAGATTAAGCCACAACATGATGGAGATGGCATCAAGGCAATACATGCCGCACTCGATGGGCATCGATCAATGAAGCAAGTCGTAGTGG
>Ga0206685_10000332_pt1 | contig 14617 bp, 25 predicted proteins | sample M220012015metaG_FD_161049 | JGI IMG/M metagenome (GOLD analysis project Ga0206685, IMG submission 161049) | Ammonia-oxidizing marine archaeal communities from Monterey Bay, California, United States - M2 200m 12015 | ecosystem: Environmental > Aquatic > Marine > Intertidal zone | place: USA...
AGTCAAGAACTATTTTTGAGCATGCTATTATTCCACCTTTACCCACCATAGGATAAAATAGTACTTGATCTTTACCTTATTTTGTGGGATAATATGTTCCAGGATTGAGAATAATCTTAATCTTGAGTAACAATTGGAAGGGTCCAAGGGCCCTCCCTTGATTGTTACTCACAATACTAACTACAAGGAAAATATAATGGGAATTTTAAGAAAAGAGCGTAATGCTCATGGATTTCGCTTTGAAGAGCGAGTAATAAAAGAACTAAACTTAGTACCAGAAGAGAACTATACTGCAAAATGGGATGCTTACGACAGTAATACTCCTATCTCTATAAAATGTATTTCTAAAACAGGAAACATAGATTGCGGTTCTATAGTTCGTATGTTCGGACACTTCGCAGTCCCAGGTTGGGATATGATTGTGGGTCGTCATCAGAATAAAGTCTTACAGGCTGTATTTCGATATTCTTTCACTGACCAAATATGTAAGGATCTCATAGGAGACTTAACTTTAGAGGATGTGAAAGAGTTTGATGAAGGCGTAAAATCTTTTCCACCTGGTTATCATGAAGAGGCTAGAATGTATGCGAAAGAATGGAAAAGAGAGTATAAACCCAAAATGGGTCTATTAACTGTCCAACCAAAAATTGATTCTAAAAAGCAACGTAGAGTGCAATGCGGAATTAATCGCGGTGCAGAAGGTAAATTGTTCTCTACAAACTCCTACTCGTTGCTACAAGGCTTAGTTGGAGTTAATTTTGGTAAAGAAGAGAGTAAGGAAATCAGAGCTTGACAAGTTCTATACTGACGAAGGTATAGCAGCGGTATGCGGCTATATATTTTTCCTTTATGCGTCTCCACCCGTTGTAGAACCTTCAGCGGGTGCGGGCGTCTTCGCGCCATATGTAGACGTAATGCTAGACTTGGAGCCTGAAGGCCCGAACATAATTCAGCAAGATTTCCTTGAGTTCGATACAACTCAGTATGAAAACTATCTAGGTAACCCGCCCTTCGGAGTGAATGCCTCGCTAGCTAAAGGATTCTTTAATCATGCTGCAAAAGGTAAAGGAGTTATCGGATTCATTTTACCTAAAACCTTTAGAAAAGTGTCAGTGCAAAATAGCTTAGATTTAAACTTTCATTTAATAGAAGATGTGGAAGTGCCTGAAAATAGTTTTACTCTTGAGGGGGAAGTTTATGATGTTCCTTGCACCTTTCAAGTTTGGGAGTATAGAAACGAGAAGAGAGAGAAGATTAATTTCCCTATAGTACATGAAGATTTTTCTTTCGTTAAACCCTTAAAAGTAGGAGACCCACCTAAAGTAGTTCCCCCTCTTGAATATGATTTTTCTATTCGTAGAGTAGGAGGATTAGCTGGTAAGGTTTTAAGTAAAGAAAAAACGGGGGCTCCACCGAGCCATTATTTTCTAAGGGCTGCTCCAGAAGTACGAGAGCGTTTAGAAAAGTTGTATGACGAGTTTCAAGAAGTAGCTAAAAATACAGCTGGAAATCCTTCCCTTAGTAAAGGGGAGTTAATTCAAATTTACACATATCATCGCTAATAAAGTCTAAAGAAGATTGAGGCGAGATAAGAAGGAGAAAACAATGGCATACTATGTCAACGAAAAGATAGAACTATACTTAAATTTAGATGAGAATAATCTCATCTACGCCCCAACTCGTTGGGGTAAAACAACAGAATTGGCAAAAATTTCTAAGTTCGCTATAGAGAATGGATATTTTCCATTTTTTCTATCACCTAACTTAAAGTCTTTGACTGCCGATTGGGAAGATAAACACGAATGGATAAAGACTCCGCAGGACGTGCGTCTTTACACAAGCGCTGTAGGGGATGATTTAAGTAAGAATTTACGGGAGCAGGGCCGCCCAGGTAATATTATTTGGGGGAGCCATAGGTACCCTAAATGGATGACCCAATTTCTTACTAAAGCTCAAGATTTAAAAGCGATGTATCCTGAACTAAAACTATTATTTTTAGTTGATGAGGCTCATGGTATAGGCAATGACTGTTTTACTACTCAAGAAGTAGATAAAATGTTAGAGCTAGGTACAGTTATAGGTACAACGGCAACCCCTCAGCGAATAGTAATGCATAATAGGTGGAATAAGTACCACAGTATTAAAGTACCTGACGGATACATTAAACCGTATCAATCACATATTATTGAGCTTGATAGAGATAAGGAGTTAACCCCTCTTATTAAGAAACAAATTTTATCCCCCACTATATTGAGAGAATTCGATAAAGAGTTTCACGGTCCAGCATGGAGTTTGTGTGTTATTAACGGACAAACGTTTGTCGCTAGATGGCAAATTCTTATAATCGATAAACTCAGAAAGATATATCCGCACGTTACCATTGTGCATGTTTCAGGTAGTAAGTATACTTTATATGATGCCTACGGATCTGACACTATTAAAACTATTAACTTAGGTAAAGGGGATAAAAAGCCTGGTTCTGTTCAACAAGTAGTTACATACTTATTTGACCATAAGTATAAAGACACTAGAGACGAGCTTAAACTCGTAGTTATAGGGCACAATCAGATAGAGGAAGGACAAACACATGGTAACTTTAGTGGAGATCGTTTTGCAAAACTTCAGCTATTAGCCTCTGCAAATACTGTCAAAGATGATAAATTTGCTCAGTATGTTCGAGTAGAGCCTGAGAAAGCCAAGGAAGCTGGGGCTCCTCTGCCTCGCCTGTTAGTAGATAAAGATCAGTGGACGGATTATAAAGCCGGAACTAGATGGTTAGAAAGAGAGATGGATCGGTTATCTACTGATCCCGATAGGGGAATGGAAGAGCCTCCTAAGTATATATCTAATATGACTCAAACTTTGAAGGGAGTACGGAGAGAAGTAGAGCCCGATGAGAATCTTTCTTTCTTCACTACCAAACGAGTAATTAAGTTAGACAAAAAGCTGGGGCTTGATCTTAATCACATTTTTACTACTACAAATAAAAGAAGGAGCGTGTCTCAAAGTCTGCTAACCGTATTGAGAGAGGAGGGTATAAAAGCTGCTTCTTATATCAAACAAGGGGCAGTTCGTCTTATGTACAATAAGGGCTATATTGATAGGTTTCTCTATGGGAAAAAATGGTATGGCCCTTGTGTGTTTCATACTGGTGAAAATGAAGTAACCGTAATTGATACCGATAAGCATCTAGCAGAAAAGCGCAAGCTATATAAACTGCATGACCCTTCTAAGCCAGAAGGGTATGGGTATACTCAACCAACTTTTAGAGTTTTTAAGAAATAGTTCTTGACAAATTCTAAAAATGAGAGTATAATACTCTTAAAATATCATAATGAGGAACGAACGTGGACCATATAGATTTTGCTTACTTCATCTTCCTGTTTGCATTCACATATGCAGGATACTACTGTGGTCGTAAAGACGGTATAACAGGAGCCCTGACGTGGATGGAAAAACACGGAGATACTTGGTTCAGTGATGAAGACGAATGAAAAAATATTACTTGACTTTCGCTTCCTCGTTTTGGTATAATATAAAAGTGAATAGAAAATGAATTTTTCTATTCGTGTTGGCTCTGGCTACAGCACGTTAAATCTAATTAGCCTTATTGTCCGGCGTAAGAAGAGCTGCAATTGCAGCGGGAGGGCGGCCGTAGGTATGTACTTACACTCCACCGACGGGTACTACTTACATGGGATTTACGCGGACAACTGAAATATAAACCGTGAACACCGAAAGGGTTCGCATTGCGCTCACCGCAAGGGAGCAAAGGAGAAGACGATGGTTACTATAAGAAATCTTGCTATGCAAGACTTTGATAGAATGTGGGTTGGCTTTGACCAACTAAGAAATAGAATGGACGGATGGCAGCTCCAACCGGATTACCCAAGATATAACGTAGTCCGAACTGGGGATGAGAATTATCTCATAGAGATGGATCTCGCCGGATGGAATAAGAATGATATAAAAGTAGTCCATTCAAAGAAAGACGGAACGCTTAGGGTAAATGGGGAAAAACAGGCACCTCGTGAGGGTAAGGCTGATGCTTACTTACATAGGGGAATAAGTGGAAAATCCTTTAACAAGGAATTCCAGTTGGCAGAGCATATCGTAGTGGACGATGCTCAGTTTGAAGATGGCTTACTAAGAATTGAATTAAAATTGAAGTTGCCGGAAGATCAAAAGCCATTGACAATCGATATAAGGTAAATCCCCTTTATGGAAATTGAACCTAGTAGGGGGCGTTATCCGCGCCCCCGCTTTTATAAAGTAGAAAAGACAATGATTATTAGTACTGCGGGAGTAGATTTACTCACACATTTTGAAGGGCTCAGATTAGAAGCGTATCAAGATTCTGTGGGCGTATGGACTATAGGATATGGACATACTAAAGGTGTAACACCTAGTATGAAAATTACCGAGTCCCAAGCTAATAACCTTTTGAAAACTGAATTAATCGAGTATCAAAATTACATTAATGAAATGGTTGAAGTTAAACTATCTCAGTGTCAGTTTGATGCTCTAGTATGTTGGGTCTACAATCTTGGACCAACTAATTTTAAGAGCAGTACACTTTTAACACTATTAAATCAAGAAGTTAAATTTCAGATACCAGAACAAATTCGTAGGTGGAATAGAGCTGGTGGAAAGATACTGAAAGGATTAGTAAGGCGTAGAGAAGCAGAGGCTCTCATGTTTGCCGGTAGAGATTGGAGATCTTACAAAGAAAGTGAGAATTAAATGCACTTTGTTTATATATTTGCTATACTTGGTATTCTAGCTGGAGGTGCTTACAAAGTATTTAATGATCAAATGATACGTATGGAGTTCTTAGCAGCAGAGAAAGCTGCATTGGAAGTCCAAGCGCAAGAACAGGAAGCTGCGCTTCAAGCACTTGAACTTTCTCTCACTATACAAAGAGAGGCAACCAAGGACTTGCAGGATCACGCTGCTGATATCCAAGAGCAAATGGATGGATATCTAAAAATTTTTAAAGACCATGATTTCACGAGACTAGCGAGAGCTAAGCCAGGTCTCATAGAACCGAGGGCAAACAAGGCAACCGATGCAGTATTTACGGACATAGAGAATGATACGAAAAAGCCTGACACTAGTGCTGATACTACTACTGACGACAGCTTGCGCGACGACTCCTAGAGAAGTTAAGATAATAACCAAGCCTGTCGAAATAGAAATATTTCAGCCCGACTTACCAGATGCCATTGAGCTAGAAAGGCCAAAGTGGTATGTAGTAAATCGTGAGAATTTGGAAGAATTCTTAACAGAACTCGAAAGGATACAGAGCGCAAGCCCTGTGTTCTTTGCTTTTACTCCACAAGATTATGAGAAAATGGCTTATAATCTACAGGAGGTACGCAGGTATATCCTGCAAGCAAAAGAGGTAATAGTCTATTACCAACGAGTAACGCAGCCTCAGAGTTGGGACGAGAAGAACGACTCAGCAAGAAGTCGAAGTCTCGAACCTTCCGAAGAGACTATAGTTGAAGAACAAGAGGACACAAAATTTAACCCTAAAAGGTTGATTCCATTTATGTCCAAATGAGGAGGAAACTATGCAAAAACTAATACTCGGCATAGCCGCAGTAGTGCTCAGTGCATCTGCAGGTGCTGTTGATTTTAGTGGTTCGGTAGGATATGCGTCAGACTACATCTGGCGGGGCATTACCAAAAGTAATGGAGAACAGATCTTTAACGGATCTGGTCGTCTCGCACATGATAGCGGTGCATATGTAAATGTTAATTTCTTTACGGGAGTTGATTATCCTGCTGCTACTGACCAGTCACAAGAGCTTGATTATACTGTGGGATTTGCTAAAGACGTAGGTGATGGACTATTTAGTCTAGACGTGGGTTATTCCCGTCATACCTATATCGGCGACGAAAGAGATGATGCAGTAGGCGAGCTACATGGGATGGTGTCAAAAGGACCAGCTAATGTAACAGTATTTCGTGTAATTGGTGAGGACGAGGACCAAGCTTCCTACGTTGTAGGTAGTGTAAGTGCTACGGAACTTATCAAACAAGAAATGCCTGTTGATGTATCGGTGTTCTACGGAGCGCAGTTGCCAGTCGAAGATGACGATGAGAGAGTTAGTGACTATGGTATGGTAGCTTCACTAGGAATCAAAGAGCGAGGGAGTTTATCTTATAAGCTTTCCAAGCACTCTGATGACGAAGAAGTGACTCATTCTGTAGGAATCACGATTAGCTTTTAAGCAAGACGCACACGGCGGAGAGGTCTTAACTTCCCGCCGTCACTGCTAAATAGAGAAGAGAGTGAGACCAATACTAGATGGAAATGGAGCACTGAGAGGATTTATGAATAAAACATACTCTGAAGAGTTACAAGAGGACTTAGAACCTGTTGAATATATAAAAGCAGTCGCAGATAGTATGCTTCCTACGAGGCATCCTATTTATGATTGTAAGTTTTGGATCTATGAAGAAAAAAGACTTGCACCTTATGAAGAGTACATGGATTTTTATAGAAGGCTAGAAAATGGAAGCGATAACAAAAGCTAAAGATAGAACAGTATTAAAATTAAGTGCAGTAATTATAATTAGCGCTCTTTTACTGATCTATGGGATAGAAGTAATGTAATGTATTGGTTTATAGCAAAATCTATTATGTCTGCTATAATTGGTAGTAGTTTTTATCAATGGTGGCAAGGTACTAAAATGGGCATATGGTTCCAGAAGCACGTAGATGCTTTTATGCAGTACTTAGCAGTTAAATTTGACATAGCAATAGCTAAAAAAGATGCCAAGTTTAGAAAACAATACCCGTTGATAGCAGACAGATTAGTAGCCTTAGAAGAAAGAGTAAAGCAGTTAGAAGATGAACACAACTAAAGTACTTGACGAACTACAAACAAGTGTTGTAAAATTAAGTTTCGACAAAGGGTACATCAAAGGAACATTAGATCCTGAAATTGTCCCTACAGGTTGGAAAATAAAGCAGAGTCCTAAGAGCGATGAGCTTGTGGTTTGGGACATCAACAGAAGGACTTGGAAATCTTTCCGAGTGGATACTGTACGTAAAGTCCAGTATAAAGTAGGAGGTTAATATGATGGATTGGATCAAAGGTAGGATTAAGGAGAGGACATCATTCGATGGAATCGCCCTAATCGCAATTTGTGGTTTCATAATCCTTTTCGGTGGCATAGCTAAACTCGTAGCTTGGGCTGGGCTAGCATGGGGTATTATTACCATGCTTAAAAAAGAGGATTAAATGGCCGATGAAGTAGTAACTAAAAAGATAAACCTTGAAGTAGACATTAGTGGCACAAGTAGTGTTGCGGGTCCCAATAGGTTTCATAAGTGGATTGAGATGGCTCAAGCAGTAGATAGCTGGAGAATCTTTCCGCGTGCTTTTCTTACTACTTATATTGTATTGTTATATAAAGTGACAGTATGGTTTATGGGCCTCGACGACCCTTCGTTGGAACAGTCGGGGCTCGTATCCATAGTAGTTGGAGCAGGGGCAGCATGGTTTGGACTCTATGCTGGAACAAGTGGACCGAGGGCAAGCAAAGGCGATAAGTAAATAATGGATCTGTACATAAGTACGAATTTGTTTCCGGATCTACTCTGTGATACATTACTATGGAAAGCATATCATAATCATGTTCCAATGGCAGGGCTCATTGGAGATGCAAACGAAGGAAGTCTCAGATCCTCAGAAGTACGCTGGCTCCGTAGAGGAGAACTTTGGGACGACTTGTTCAGTTTAATAGAACAAACCGCAGCACAAGTAGGTTGGGAAATCTTTGAAATGCAAGACCTAGACCTAGAGCCTATTCAATTCACCACTTACATGCCAGGATGTTATTATGGTTGGCATCGTGATTGGTCCGAACAAAAAGAACGTCGTCTAAGCTTTACCGTACAATTAGACGATCCCCATGAGTACATAGGTGGAGACCTAGAATTTCAAGAAGTACCTGCAAAAGACAATCAACGTCTTAAAGGTACCTTTTTCCTATTTAAATCAGACTTACTACACCAAGTAACTCCTGTCACCAAAGGTAGCAGGCACTCTTTAGTGGGGTGGTTTAAATAGTTCTTGACATTCTACCCAATATTTGAGATAATATTCTTCAATGATAGAAGGAAAAACAATGAGACCAGTAGATTTAAGTATCTATCGTGACTTCGTATTAGATGTCACATCAGAAGTTAGCTTATGGCAAGCTGATTTTAAAGATAGGTTAGACCAGTTGCAATATGAAAGTCCTTTTGAAATAAACTGGCCGGAACTTATCACAGCAGCTATGGGTATACAAGCTGAGACCGGAGAGTTTTCAGAAGTAGTAAAGAAATGTATTTTTCAAGGCAAAGAAATGAATGAAGATGCTAGGTTCCATGCTATGAGGGAACTTGGTGATGTTATTTGGTATTGGATACATGCAGTTAATGCCCTAGGATATCAACCTGACGAAGTTATTAAAGAAAATATTCGTAAATTAGAAAAGCGTTATCCTGGTGGGCATTTCGATGTAGAGAGATCAGAAGTTAGAGAGGAAAACGACATTTGACAAATGATGATCCCGTATATAGACCCTTTCACTACACTCAAGGAGGAATTGAATGTATTGATGCTATGATAGAGGCTTTTGGAATGGATGACGTAAGAGCGTATTGTAGGCTTAACGCTTTCAAATATCTTTGGAGATCAGATCTTAAAGGCAATAGTATGAGATCTCCAACCCAAGACCTTGAAAAAGCTATTTGGTACTTAAAATTTGCTATAGGAGAAGACCCCCGTGCCGAGACGCGTGAAGAAGAAGTCACACGAGAAACTCACTGACACAAATGTACAACACGTATTAGAATTATTAAAAGACGATAATCCTATTACTAAAAAAGAAGCGTGTTCTATACTGAACATATCTTATAATACGACTCGTTTAACTAATATTATAGACGAGTATTTAGAACGATTAGACTATAAAAACAAAAGGAAAGCACAGAACAAAGGCAAGCCTGCAAGAGAAGACGAAATTAAAAGAGTGATAGAAGACTACTTAGATGGTGATTCTATTATAGAAATTGCGGCTCACATTTTTAGATCGCCTTCTTTTGTTAAAGGAATTATTGATAGAGTTGGAGTACCACAACGAGCAAGTGTTGAACAAATGAAGAAAGGTATCCCTGTTCTACCAGAAGCTTGTATAGCAGAAGCGTTTGAAACTGGGGAAGTAGTATGGTGTCCTCAGTATAATGCAGCAGCCGAAGTAGTAAAAGAATACAAGAAAACATACTATGAAAATACTTACGAGTGCAGGGCTTATCAAGTATATGTTATAAAAACTTCTGAATTTGACCAAGTATTTGGATTTTATGCAGATCAATTAGCTTATGATTTAGGCAAGCTACAACACCTTGAAGAGTACGGGATAGACGTAAAATCAAGGGTGAGACAATGAATGGATTTTTTCACAATTTATATAGTAATAACTCTTGCAGGGGCAACTACGTGTCTATGGAGAATATTCATGCCTGCAATGGAATTGGTTACGATGGTAGAGAGGCACCATATAGTAGCGGGAAATATTTACGGAACATTTATAGCGGGAATGGTTTTCTTCCTAACTTGTACAGTGTTAGGACCATTAATGATATTTATGTTAAGTAGACAGCGAGGCTTTATTAAAGGTTTCGCTAGAGGTATGTTAGAGACTAAAATTAATGATTAGGAGATATGATGAGTAACGGTATTAATGTAGGTGAAGCTTTATTGATGGCTTTGGAACTAAAATACGAAGGAGATATTGCAGTAGGTAAGGCTAATATAGAGGTGTATTTGGATAATGCTGCCGGTATAGGTGAGCATACAAATATTATTGATGCAGTTGACAGCCAAGCAGAACTAGTGGCTGAAGCAAGTGAGAAACTCGAAATAGTTCGAGATCTTCTTAGCGCAAGGGAGTAATAGTGGAAGACATGATTGTCCCCGCAAAAATGTACCAGAAAGAGATGAAAGAAATGAACGATCAATTATATAATGCTTATCATCGTATAATTGAACTTCAAAAGGAATTGAAATTAGTACGAGAAATGTACAATGAAATTTCGGAGGACGGCTTAAATTACGAAAGCCTAATTAGATATTAAAATGAAATGCCCAGAATGCAACTCACCCGAATTCGAGGAAGAGAATGATATCATTCAACTCGATTTTAACAACAGATTAATAGCGGTCATAGTACCTGTTATGACATGTTGGGATTGCGGCCATCGTTGGACTGATGAGAGAGCCGAGGATATACAATATAAAGCATTATTAGAAGCTCGGTAAAATAGTTCTTGACTTGCAAGTTGAATTTTGGCATAATATATAAAATTTTGAAAAAACCATAACGTATAGGAGAAAATACGTGGCCTGGACAGACGAGAAAAAAGAAGAAGCTGTTACTCTTTATGAGGGACAGGAACCAACTCCAGAAACAAGTATGGAGATTGTAAAAGAAATCGCAGATCAACTCGAAGAAAGCCCCAATGGGGTCCGAATGATTCTGACGAGAGCAGGGGTCTACGTTAAGAAAGCCCCCGCTACAAAAAATGGCGGTCAAACCACCAACGGCACGGGACGGGTAAGTAAGCAGGCAATGCAGGACGAACTCATAGCAGCCATAACAGACGCGGGTCAAACCGTTGATGAAGATATCATCAGTAAGCTGTCTGGAAAAGCTGCTCAGTACCTCGCTGGTGTAATTTCAGCCATTAATTAAAAGAAATCAGGGGCTTCGGCCCCTGTTTTTCTTCGCCTATAATAAGCAACCCAGCTTATAGTAGCTAAACTGTAACATCTCCAAACGCGGATAGTAGTAGGAAAATCCGTGTGAATAAAGATGAATTTAAAAGAACTGTAAGTCAGTATGGCGATGCCATCATTACTTATAGAAGTGCGAATTCGGGGAAACTAAAATATAACGTTTGTACTTTAGACTTTAGTACCCCGTATATACAAGGTAAACGTAATAGAGCAAAAGAGGACAGTAATAATGTTCTGCTCTTCTGTTGGGATACTGATTCCTATAGATTGTTACGTCCCGTAAATGTTACCAGCATAGTACCATTATCCTCCATTCTTCAAAATGGAGATAAGTGATGGTAGATATCTGGCAAGCTCCTGAGGAATATAGTCGTATCGTCCATGTAACAGAGGATGGTATGACTCAAACCCGCTTGACTGTAAATAACTTCCATGGTGTTGAATATTTACACCTCCGTAAATACTATTTAGACTTTAGTGAAGAGTGGAAACCTTCTAAAGACGGAATAGCTATGCCCCTTGATCTGTCAAACTCTTATGAACTCTTCTCAGGGTTAGTAGAAATACTGTCCTTGGCAGAAGGAAAGGATACAATCTTAGAATATTTTGAAGATGCTTTTAGTAGAGCTTATAATAGTTCTTGACAGAGTCCTAGTTTTATGAGATAATATCTCTCATGGAAAATGAAATTTTAGAAACGCTCGAACAAGCTAGTAAAGCCTACTATGAAGGAAAGCCGACAATGTCCGATGAGGCATATGATAAACTGTCGGATATAGCTAAGTATCAAAAAGTAGGATACACTGTAGAGGGTTCTAGAGTTAAACATCCATTTCGTATGTACAGCCTTGATAAGTGGTATATGCACCAAGGAGAGGAGCACCCCTTATTTAGATACACTGGCTCAGTTCTTACTACCCCTAAGTTAGATGGAGCTTCTATTTCAGTAGTATATGATAGAGGTTGGCTGCATCAAGTAGCTACACGAGGGGACGGTAGAGAAGGTATTGATATTACTAATAAGTTTAGTTTTCATACTAACTTTATGATTCCGAAAGTAGTAAATCATCATCATTGTAAAGAAACTATGCAAGTACTAGGAGAAGTAGTAGCTCCTAAAACTATTCCCAATGCTAGAAATTATGCTGCTGGAGCTTTGAATCTCAAAGACCCAGAAGAATTTTTAAGTAGAGACCTATCTTTTATAGCTCATGGTTTAATGCCAGTAATAAGAGATACCTATACAGAAAATATGCAGTTGTTAGCTGACTGGGGATTTCGTACAGTACTACAATCAGACTATACTGAATTTCCTCAAGACGGGGTAGTATGGCGGATTGATAATGAAGATGACTATGCAGAAAAAGGACATACTTCACACCATCCTAGAGGGGCTTTTGCATTAAAAGAACCTACTGAGAAGCGGTACTCTACTTTAAGAGATGTCGTTTGGCAAGTAGGAAAGTCAGGAGTCGTATCTCCAGTAGCAATAATAGACCCGGTTCTTATTGGCGAAGCAAAAGTAAGTAGAGCTACTTTACACAATATTGGATACATACAAAATCTAGGCTTAGAAATTGGATGTAGAGTCGAGGTCATTAGGTCTGGTGAAATTATCCCTAGAATCACAGGACGTGTGGAAATTTAATTCTTGACATTATTAGCCTGACTTTGCTATAATATATGAACAATTTGAGAGAAATAATAAGTGTTTGCAGAGATATTACCCCCTGAATTTTGCCCCAGTTGCGATTCTACCTTAGTATGGAGAAATGACTTACTGTATTGTGAGAACGTCAACTGCACTGCGAAAACAGAGAAGATAGTACAGCATTTCGCACGTACTCTTAAAATAAAAGGACTTGGTCCCCGGTCCATAGAAAAACTAGGGCTATCTAGTATCGATGATATTTATAATTTACGTCGAGACTACACGGTATTGAAACTAGGCAGCGAGTTAGTAACAGATAAATTGCTTTTAGAAATAGAAAAATCAAAGCAAGCACAGTTACAGGAACTATTGCCAGCTTTTTCGATACCACTTTTAGGACGAACAGCATCTGAAAAGTTATGTACAGTAGTAGAACACATATCTGAAGTAGATGTTGAAACCTGCGGTAAAGCAGGTCTCGGGCCTAAAGTAACACATAATTTATTACACTGGTACAACACTCAATATTTAAATGGGTACGAATTTCTTCCCTTCAAGTGGGAAAACGAAGTACAAAACATACAAGAAGAAAAAGGAGTTGTTGTAATTAGTGGTAAATTGAAAACTTTTCCGACGAAAGCTGTAGCTAAAGCGTTATTGCAGAAGAACGGTTATATCGTGAAGGAAAACCTTTCTAAAGGAACTGACTTTCTAGTAAATGAAAGTGGTATAGCCTCTTCAAAGACTAAGAAAGCTACAGAAATGGGAATAACAGTAATAACTGATATAAATGAACTAATAGGAGATTCATAATGGCAGTACCTAAGTGGACTGAAGATCGTACCTCAGAACTAGAAAGTTTTGTAGGTGACGAAAGCCCGGTATCTCAAGCTACCGTTGCAAACGCTGCAGAATCGCTTGACACCAGCTCTCGGTCGGTATCTTCAAAGCTCCGTAAAATGGGCTATGAAGTAGAACTGGCCTCAACCGCACATACCCGTGCATTCTCCCCGGCTGAAGAAGCTACTCTCTCAAGTTTTGTAGAGGGCAACTCCGGCTCATTCACCTATGCTGAAATCGCTGATTCATTTGCCAACGGCAAATACTCAGCCAAGTCTATCCAAGGCAAAATTCTCAGCATGGAACTCACTTCTCATGTTAAACCAACAGAGAAGCCCGCATCTATCCGAACCTACTCTCCTGATGAAGAAGAGGAGTTCTTGGATCTAGTTGCAGACGGCTCGTTTGTTGAAGACATCGCAGAAGCCCTTGGTCGTCCAGTTAACTCTATTCGTGGTAAAGCTTTGTCTTTCCTCCGAACGGGTGAAATTGACGCCATTCCTCCCCAGCGGGAAACGAAAGCCGCTAGCTCTGTCGATCCGTTGACGGCGCTTGGTGATGTTTCTGGCATGTCTGTGGAAGAAATTGCTGAAGAAATCGGCAAAACGGAACGTGGTGTTAAGACCATGTTAACTCGTCGTGGCTTAGTCGCCTCCGATTACGACGGCGCAGCACGAAAAGAAAAAGCTTCTAGCTAATTCTTTAGGGTGTTTGAATGGGTGGGGTGTTTATAGCATCCCGCCTTTTCTTTCATTAAAATTTTGTAAGAATAATGAACATACCGTCTGCCCTGCTCAGCTCTATAATCAAAGAACAGGACTTGGAAACCTGGGGGAATCTGCATGCTCATTATCTACCACAAGAATATCAGTCTATACATAGAGCGGTAACTAAACATTTTGCAGTTGAAAACCAACTTCCCACTTTCGATGATCTCATATTAAGCATCCCAAGTAGAGAAGTTAAAGAGAAAGTAACAGCCTTAAAATCTTTAGATGTCGACTCAGAACCTTATTTATTATTAGAGTACTTAAAAAATGAATATACTCAAGGCGAGATTTTAGATGAAGTAGATAAGTACCTAGATAACTCTCTTGCAATGTCACGAGCAGAAGAAAACATAGAAGCAGTAGAGACTATAGTACTAAATGTAAGGGCTAAAGTAGATTTAGATGTTGAATCTATTAGTATGCAGAAGATTTCAATTCTAGAAACAGAGGAAGAAAGACAGAAGTATCTACCCCTGGGATTAAATGATGACTATGACCAGAGTATGAGATTTACTAATACCGATTTAGTACTCATCGGTGGTAGGAGAGGCGCA
>Ga0206685_10000344_pt1 | contig 14461 bp, 28 predicted proteins | sample M220012015metaG_FD_161049 | JGI IMG/M metagenome (GOLD analysis project Ga0206685, IMG submission 161049) | Ammonia-oxidizing marine archaeal communities from Monterey Bay, California, United States - M2 200m 12015 | ecosystem: Environmental > Aquatic > Marine > Intertidal zone | place: USA...
AAAACTAATTCCGCTTGTGCGGGGTAACGGGGAATCATCCTCAAAGCAATGGGAGATCATAATGATCAAACAAATAGTAAGTGTTCTATGTTTAATATTCGTGTCGGCAGGTGTTTTTGCTGCCGGTGTCTCAACAACTAACTTCAGCGGTACTAGCTTTTCTAACACTATTACCAATGGCAGTTCTAATGATAGCGGTAGTTACGCTGGATCAGCGGCATCGAGAGAATTTGCTAGCGGTGTTCTAAGCACCCGCAATGATCGCTACGCTGGCTCAAGCAATTCGAGTGAGCGTTTTAGGCAAACGTCTAATAGCACTAGCGAGTTTAGTGGCACTATAAACACTAATGGCATTGTTGGCCGTACTACTGAATCTTCTCAGACTGAGACTGTGACCAATGGCCGCAGTAGAACAACGTCAGCGGAAGAACGCAGTGGTAGCTATGATTCAACCAGTAAAGCCTATGGCGGTTGGTTTACCGGCATTATAGGTAGTGAGTCGGGAACGTATGAAAGCGAGTCAAGTGATCGCTCACGCACTCGATACGGCTCAGAGCAATATGCTGATACATATAATGTAAATAGCTACGTTGTTGAGTAGATAAAAAAGCGAGGGGTGAAAGCCTCTCGCACTAAAAAAGGATTAAACAGGTATGAAAGAATCAACAGCTATTAACATTATGATCTTAGCTTTACTTGCAATGATAGCAATTAATTTTAGCTTATCCGCTAACGCACAAGATACAGCCAATACGACTAACATTGACGGCATAGAGCAGCGTAATCAATCGTCTGTTACTTCAACTGGTAGTTATACACAAAACAATGTAGGTGGACCGAATTTCGGTCAAGGCACTATTCCGACATACAATCGAAAAGGTGATGTTCAATGTGCAACACCATCCATGAGCGCAGATGCCTTTGCTCTTAACAATGATGCAAGTATTGGTAGCTTTAGATTGGGAGTGACTATTCCATTGTTTACTTCAAAATGTGAAAGCGCATTCGATGATGAAGTAGCCGTTACTCTTTATAGATTGCACGTTTTAAAAGTTGAGCAGTCTAAAAAAGACATATTGTTCCAACAGCAAATGAGTAAAGTTTGCATGGGCCTGCATCAAGTGGGCATTGTGATAAATAAAAGCAATGTGCTTTATGAAGCCTGCCAGCAATTTCAACCTGCTCAGTTAAGTCATGGTGATCCACATCCTGAAGATCCATACATCAGCGGTTTTGGCAAACCAGCGGCGCATCAACATGAGCGAGCTGAAATGAAGATAGAAATACTGGACAACACTGGACAGTAAAAGACATAAGTATCAGATAATAAGATAATAATTAAAATATATTGAATAAAGTGGTTGACGTAGTAATACGAGTTAAACTATTATTACTACTTCAACCAATGGAGCAGAACAATGCAGACGATTACAACATATAAAATTTCAATAAACGGTGATTACAGTTTTTACAGTATTGAAGAAGCGAAAGACTGGTGTAAATCAAAGATTGCTAGTTACGGTGAAAGGTTTAAATCCTTGGCTGATCAATATATTGATCCTGAGATTATCGTGGAAGAACGCGGTTATATGAATCGTAAAGGTTATACAGATGTAGAGCCTTATGAAATTGTCAGAGTTGTAAGCCCCAAGTGTGTCGAAATAAGAGCGATGGATACTGAATTTCTAAATAAGGATGAAATGAAATTTCATGCTGGTGGATTTTCGGCCCACTGCTCAAACAACTACTCGCAAAAATACAGTTACAAAAGCAATGAACAAAACCCTATTAAAAGAATTAGATTGCGTAAAAACGGGTGGGGTAACGGTCACACTAAATACAATCACTCAATGAAACCATGCAAATTTTACGACTTCAACTTCTAATCAAACGGGGCGCAAGCCCCATCAACCAAGGATTGAATAACATGATAGACAATTTACTTAATTCTAAGCTTTCAGGAATTATAACCAATTACTACTACGGCAATAAAAAGCAAGCGGCTAAATCGGTTCGCGCTTTAAATAAGGTGCAGCTAGTAACTTTATTGGCTTGTAGTAGTGAGTTAAGCCCGATTGGTTGGGAGTACAGCGCTGACAATCAATACAACTTAGAGCGCTTTGTTCTATTAGCAGTCGAAAAATACATTTAACAAGCATTGGGGCAATAAAATGAAAATACCAAAAAGCATAATAAACCATGTAGCAGTAGCGGAATGCCTATTTGGTGAGGATGTAGGCTCTGATTATAAATATGATGTTTGTTTAAAAGACGGATGGGTTTTTAGAAGGGGCAGAATGGCTGGGTGCATTTCTGCGGGATTTCACACAGTTAATGACTTTAAATTTGCGCTACCTACTAAACTAAACAGGATTAAATAAAATGGCAATATCACAAGCAGAACACGCGATAAATTCACTAGGCTTAAAGGAACAAAGGTTAAATTATTCGTTTTATTCACAAAACGAAATCAGCAACGATGATTTGATCACAGCAATACAGAATATAGCAACGGGTTCTTTTAGCAGTAATCAAGATGGCTTAGAAGAATCAGAGCTATTTGTATTCGCGGATAATAGCTGCATCACTAGAAATTCAGATGAATACTTTATCCATGAAAATGTCGATTTTCTCGATAATGATTATCTAAATGCTTATATCGAGCGCGGTTCAAATTTGCATAATCGGGTACTGAACAAAATGGGCTGTGTGTTAAATGCAGATGATAGTGAATCAATCTTAGTATCGACAATCACTGGCTTGGATAACTGGAAAGCCGCTGATTGTGACATTGTTTAAAACAACTAACGGGCATAAGCCTATCAACCAACGGAGCAGAACAAATGAATGCATCACCTTTTTGGGTTGTCAAAATTGACAATAGAAGCCGAAGGAAACCAATCCGAGATAAAAAAATAGTTAGAGCTGCGACAAAGGAGTTGGCTGAGTCAACTGCGCTTAACGCAAGTATAGAATTCAGAAATCGAAAAGGCTGGGCATCTGCGCGTTTGGCTTGCCCTTCAGCCGACCTTGGCATGAAAACAAAAGAGGAAACATTCGAGCTTTATGCCAGTGTAAGAAAATCAACCATCAACCGAAGGAAATAACAATGAACGCAGTAAAAAAAGAGCAAGTAAGCGAACAAACTTTCAATATGCTGAAAGAAGCCGGTGCTAATGTCGAAGTGAACTATTACGTTGTGCATCCTTCAGAGCCAGTAAAAGCCCTTAAATCAGCTTTTCAAAGGCGCGACAATGAAATGCTTTTAACTGTCGATACGCTTCAGCTTCATCATAGAGCTGACACCAAGCTTGGTGACGTAGAAGCGATTTGTCGGCAAATTTGCCATGCGAATCCAACTACATTGCGTGATTTGCGCGATCAAGTTAAGCAAATATGTGCAAATGGATTCACAACAACTGAAAGTGCAACTGCCGTTAGCTATATTCCTAAGCTAATTGATAGCGGTTGCTTGGTTGAATTGATATGAAAGCAAGTGAAGTAGTGAAGTCAATGGGCCTCAAGTCGCTAAAGCAAGTAGCAGAGATCACAGGGCGCAGTGAGCAGACTTTAATCCAATGGCACAAGCTTGATATTTACTTTTTCAAAATCGTTGTATTGGGCTGTGTGAGCGCTGCAACGATTGATCGAGCAAATAATCACTTGGGCGCAAGAACAACTGATCTTACTTTTGTGAATGGTGAAGATAAGAAATATGGTGAACAAAAATGAAGTGCCATGTAGCGAACTGTCGCGGTAAGACAGTAGTTAAATGCAGTCGCGTTATGTCTGATGGTGTATTTGACATAAACGTACCCAAGCATTTGCAAAGCGAAAAAGAAAATGCGGTAGTGCGTAAGCGCAAGTGCTTGAAGTGCGATACTGCTTTTTACACTAAAGAATTCAGCACATTGACCAAATGGTGAAGATATGAGCAATTTTGTATTTGTAGTGGTGTGGGTTGGGTTGGTTGGCGTTTGCTTGTCATTGATCGTTAGTTCATAACATAGCCATAATAGGAGAGCGAAAGAATGAGTAAAACGAATGATAAAGCGAGCCCGATTGATGGCCTTGTTATGGAATATTTAGAAGAAGGCTTTTATTACCTATATAACCCAGAAGAAAAAGAACCTGTGCTTGTTCATGGCTATAGATGCACAGATATGGAAGGTGTTTTTGTTTTTGGGTTTAACACTCACGATGGTGGTGGATTATTACCGCTTAGTGATTTAAGCGAAGGCTCTACAGTTGTTAAGGTGAATATAACCCCAGTTATCAGCGCGTAAGCGCAGCAACGCGGAGCTTATCCGTTGGATATATTTGTTATGTTTTATTTAATTACTTACGAGCTAAACACCCCGATGGGTATTTTTAATGTAAAGAAAAGACAACGCGGAATGGACAGCATTGATGCTAAGCGAAAGTTTGAACGGCTCCATAGGCATGAGGCCGTTAGAGTTGTTTCTTGTGTTGCTGAAACATAACTCAAAGCTAATTTGCCGCTTGCGGCCAACATTAAACGCCTTGTTATTGGCATAACGGAGTACATAACATGACCGAAGAACAACAACTACTCTCAGACATCGCAGACGCAGAAGAAGAAATCAGAGAGCAAGACGCGGAGATTCAACACGCACAAATGAAAAAAGATGATGCGGTAGACGATCTTAACCGCTTACAAACCGAGCTTGAAGCGCTGAGAAATCAAGGCCAATAACTCAAAGCTAATTTGCCGCTTGCGGCCAACATTAAACGCCTTGTTATTTGAGGTTTAAATTGGAGAACACTTAATGCAAATAAAACTAATTTTAAAAGATGATTGGTATAAAACCGCAGAGCCTGAACAAATGAGAATAGCGCTAATGCACGTAGAGCAAGAGGCAATGGACAAAATGAATAATCAATTAAATGAGCGTTATCGTGAATGTAGAGATGAAGTTTTTGAGAGCTGCTCTACTGATTGCGGTTGGAATGTAGACAAATAACCTTTGAATGTGCGGCTGCGAAGCAGTCCGAACCATGAGGTTGTTATGTGTGAATTACGGGAGATATTAGAATGTTTTTTAAAGAACGGAAAATAAATAAACTGAAAATTAAGGTAGCAAAGTATAAAGCCTTATCGGAGGTATCAGTAAATTTTACTAAGGGTGATACAAACTCTTATTTTATAGATACCTACCAAAAACATATAGCTTGTTTGGCTGAGGCTCAAGCTGAATTGGCTATTTTACAGGGCGACACATAACAAAAAGCAAGCAGGCACAAAGGTTGTTATGTTTGAATAAGAGATTAATAATGAGATTAACAAAAAAATTAATTGAAAAAGAGATAAAAACAAAAACCAGCTTAGATGCAAGACTGCAAAAAGAATGGAATTACTTTTGGTTTTACTCAGAAGATAAAGAAGTTGATGCGGTTTTATGTATGGCTCAATCACAAAGCGTAACGGTTTTCAAGTTATCGGATTTAAGCCTAGATGGATGGGTTGCTGAGTTTATTAGAATTTACCAAGCAGGCACAAAGGTTGTTACATTTACGGAGGTGAAAAGTGGCAAAAATGAAGGAAGGATCAAAAGCTTATAATAACGAAGCAATTCAACTTGCTTTGAGTCGAGTTGAAATAGCGCCATGCATTGATTGTGGGCATCCAGTGGATAAGGGTTATTGTTGCAATCATTGTGGAGGGGGAAATGGCCATACTGATACAAGTGATTGCTATGAGGTTACTTACAATGCTATGTCGAGTGTTATTAAAATAGGTAAATGATTATGAGCTTAGATTATGTAAATAGAAGCAATGATGAAGAAATAATAGATATTATTCGTAATGTTTTAGATAACGGAACTGGAAAAGCTGAAACCTTTAACGAAAACTTACTAATTAAATTAATGCAGATTAGAAATACGCCAATTCAAAATTTAGAGTTTGAACAAACCAGTGTTGATAATGCTTATGTGCAATGGCTTAAAACAGGTAAATGATTATGATTGAAGCAAAGAAATTAGATTCTAGCAATGAAGCATCGATTTCTTTCTATGAACCCCCAAAAGTTTTATGGAAAGTAGAAATCCCAAAAAATGGAGGATTTTATTTTCACTACACTATTGAACTAAGCTGGTGGGCGCGTGTGTGGATGAAGTTCATCGGCTGGGATGTAGAAAAAGTAGATGAAAAGATAAATAACCATGAGCATAAAGGGTAAATGATTATGTTTAGTAAGTATGAACTCGCAACAAAAGAAACTTTACTGAAAAAGATAGCAGAGCTAGAAAGTGAATCTCTCACTTTTCAATCAGCAATAATCAGCGTTTTAGATTTAATTGCTAATTCTAGTGGAGTTTCAGGGCTTCACCAAAGCGGAGATATAGCTCAATGGGATGAATTGCTAGAAGGAGGTAACTTTGAAGATTGGCTTATAGATTTTAGCAAAGCTGCACAACTAAAAGGTAAATGATTATATAGGCCTGTAAGCCGGTTTTTTTAGTTCGATTAACGGGCATACTAAGCAATAGCCTTAAACTATAAAATACTTGAAGTTATTGGCACTTTCTATTAGTGTTCATGTAGGTTGCGAATAGTGACCCACCAAACCTGCTTTTTAGCGGGTTTTTTTGTGCTTAAAAATCAACAAACAATAGATTTATAGCAACTTCAAACATCATTTAAAACTATACTGATTAACCTTTTGGATCACTGTGGATGATTACTAAGGGGTTATTTTTCTATTTTGGTTAATATTTGCACAATAAACGAGCCATTTTGCTTCGGTGAAGTGGCTTTTTTACAACTATTCGTAGAGCTGGAGCAATGGCAGAAGAAAAACGACATGACTATGACGCGCTTTGGTCCCAAACAGTCAAGCATGGCGACAAGATCAGTACGCTTGAGCAAGTTACAGCTAGAATTGAGAGTCATGTAACAAACCAGCAAGCGCAAATGGAGCAAAGCTTTAACGCTTTATCGACTTCATTGCAAAACACAACAACAACTCTTAATGCTGCGATAAATAGCAATAAGCCGGCTCCATTGCCCTATATGCAGCTATCAACATTGATACTGGGTGCGCTGGTGGCGTTTGGTAGTGTCATCGTTTATATGACAAGCAACCAAGGCGCAACGAATATGCGCGAGAGTGATCTGCGGTTTAATGCGATGGAAGCTAAAAGTGTAGTGTCTGTTAATGCGCTTAATGGCGGCATTGCAGCAAATTTTGGTGAAATAGCAAATATTAAGAAAGCAATGGCAGTTGATGATCTTCGTGAACAAGTTGATTCAAAAGCGATGGGCGATTTTTTATCTGATCTAGCAAATGTTGAAAGCTCTTTTCGTCACTTAGATGATCAAATTCATATCAAAGATAGGCGCAATCAAGACATGATTATTAGCATAAATAGCAGATTATCAGCGATTGAACGATTGCAAGAATACAAAAATAGAATTAATTATCGAGAACAAGGTCTGAACAAATGAGTGAAATAGAGACTTTTGCTGCAACATCACCCAATTTTGCGTTTGGCGATAGAGTTGTACAAACAACTCAAAGCACAGGCACTGGTGACATTACTCTGCTTACTGGACCAATCGGCATGGTTCGCTTTCAAGATGAGTTTACGTTTGAAAATAGATTTTATTATTGGCTTGAGTCTGAAAGTAAAGAGCTATGGGAGCATGGTGTTGGTTACTTAGCTAACTCAAGCCGCATGGTTCGTGAAACGATCATAAAGACAAACGCTGGCACTACTGATCCAATTGATCTGCCTTCGGGCACATCGCTGATATGGTCTGCATCTGGCGCTGACGCTATCGTGATATATGATGATGATGGCGGTATAGATGGCCGCAATATCGGGGATGATGGCACTAAGCTCGATCTTATAACAGTTACAAAGCCGTTTAACTTAGATACTTATGAGCCGACTACGCTTGATGGTTTGGCTCAATCAACTAGCGCAACACCTAATACAATCGTGGCTCGTGATAGTGATGGTGACGTTAGTATTAGGGATCTTAGTGTAAGGAATGTTATTTCTTGGGGAGCTGCTGATTTTGAAGGCCAAGTAGATCTTAAGTTTGGGTTAAAAGTTACTCAAGGCGCTTTTGATATTTACCCTAGAGCAAATCTTATTGGTGGTGCAGACCTTACCGGTACTAATAACTTTTATCCCGAAACAGGAAGCCAGTATGCGTTTCAGCAATATTTTAATAAAGATGGCTTACTAAAGTTTACATTTTACACTTCTAATGCCACTACTACTGGCCTGAACTGGCGCGTAGGTGATGGAACAACTAATGCTTATAAGTACGGCAGTTTTCAGCACAATGGGAATATTAGGCTTCCCGTAAGTGTTGTTCCTATTAACGTACAAGACCTAACAACTAAAGCCTATGTTGATGGTTTGTTTAGTGGTGATATAAATGCAAAAACTTTAAACGGTCAAACTAATGCTACAAGCAATATTGCTAGCACAATAGTAGAAAGAAATGGCTCTGGCGATATTGCAGCAAGGCTTTTTAGGCCTGACTTTGCCGGCACTAACAGTACCATTAATTACATAATGACCCAAAAGGCAGTAGGCAAAACTGATGATGGCGCAGACAATTATATTAGACCTTCAACCCCTGCCCAATTTAGGGCAGCGGTAACTGATGGTAACTACGCTCCAACGGCGGGTAATTCTGGTCAGACTTTTTATGCTAGCTGGTTTAGATCTAGCGGCCAAACAGGTTTTTACTGTGAATCTTATGGTGGCGGCACATATATGATCGACACCACATGGCTAAGGGTTTACGGCGATAAAGCGCTTTATGTAAAAAACACTATTGCTTCAACTGGTAACGTAGTGGCCTATTACTCAGACGAGCGATTAAAAGATATTACTGAGCATCTTGATCCGCTAGAAAGCTTGTCTAACGTATGTAAATGGTCAAAAGTTAGATATACAGCTAATGCCCTTGCTGGTGAGCTTGCTGGATACGATACGGATAAGCCTGAAATTGGTCTTTTAACTGGTGAGATAAAAACTGATTATCCTGAATTAACAACTCGCGCACCATTTGACATTGAAACATCGGAAGATGGTGTCCAAACATCAAAATCAGGTGAAGAATATCAAACGCTAGATTACGAGCGCACTATTGCAGTACAGGCATCGGCTATTGAAGGTCTTAACATTTTAGTAGAAAAGCTAACAGCAAGGCTAGAATTGCTTGAGGCCAAGGTATGATCTGCTGCGATGGTAACGCTGAAATGCTTACGCCTTATCGCTTTAAACAGCATGAGAGCGCACTGATGGCCTTGTTAGAATCAGGGTGCAAGTATGCTTGTGATGATTTTACTGCCCAAGACGTAGTTGATTGGTTTACTGCTGGAAAGGTTAAGCTATGGGCAGGCTTTGAAAATAAAGATACTAGACAAATTAAAAACCTAACAGTCACAAATACAGTCGATCAAGCTACTCACAATGAGCTTTGCGTATTGATGTGGACAGGCATTGCTTGGGATTGGGATTTAGTTCATTTCTGCATTAACGCAGTAGCGCTAGTCGAAAAGTGTACTGAGATAACTATTCGCGGTAGACGAGGTTTTTTAAGACGGTTTCGCAATCATGGTGCTGTTGAAAAATACACAGTAATCAAGATGGAGGTTAAACAATAATGGCTACATCAATAGTGACTGAAGGCACAATAAGTATTGCTTCGATAAGAAATGAAATGGGCGGCTCATATAATATGAGTGAGTATTACCGTAAAGGTACTAATCAAAAGCCAGTGCCTAATAACGGAAAAAATAACTCCATACCAACTTCAGGCTCATTATATTTAAGTCAGTATTATGGCACTTCAGGATGGTTTGCATCGGTAGCGGAACGAACTTGGGTTTTTGATGGAGCTAAAGGCCATAGCGTTGGGTTTAATATGTGGACTGGGGCTAGAGTCACAGCTTATTTAGTTGTAAATGCTTCCACTTTTAGCCGAATTACTATTGATGGCAATAGAAATAATAACTATTGGAAGCAGTTTTTGTGCTTAACACCTATAGGTATAAATGTCACTCCAGCGCAAGGCGTTAGGTCTTATGAGAACGGTAAAACAACATGGACTTACACTACTCCTGCTGGCGGTAATCAAACGGGTAATTTTGTTAGTGCTGTTAATCTTTATGACACTACTGTATAGGAAGAAAAATGAAATTTACTTATCAAATAACAAAAGAATTTGCTTTACAAAAAAATGTCAGAGTTCAATACCTACCTGATTCCAATATAGCTACGCCTGATGAATTTGAGGTCAATATTCCTGATGCGTTATTTGATTTAGATGATGCTGAAAGAAAGGCGGCAATCAATAAATTAATACTGAGCAAAGCGCCAGTAGACAGGTGGCAAGTAGAAATAAACAATTACGAGCTAGAACGTATAAAAAACGAATCATTTGTCGATAACTTCAATATTTCTGGTGTTATTGAAGAAGTTACCGAGGCTGATACTGCTGATATTCCAACGATCAAAGCAGATATAGGCGCTGAATCTGATGAAAGCGATTGGTCAGAAAGCATTAAGCTGGCCCGTAAAGAGCTAAAAGCTAATCGTGATTCGATGACAAGTGAAGAGCTAGGCGCACACTTACGCAAAGTGCTTGAGACTGAAGCTATTTCTGTTATGCAGATGGGGGCAAAGTAAAAGTGCTGCTGCATGAAATGTCCGATATAACAGCGATGGATATTGTTTCTTATACATCGCCTGAACACATACACTGGACTCAGCACAATTGGCTTGCTGGTAATCAAATTTGCATGATTCCTGAACAAAGCGTTTTACCAATGCTTATGCAAGAGCAGCAACAAGCTACTACCGGTGAAGTTATTACTGATAAGAATAGTAACGAGCTTTCTGCTTTGTACGATAGCGCACACGTTAATAATGCTTTTGCAGTTTGTGTTAGTGGTGACTTTACCCAAGAGCGATATGCCGATGAAGTTATGGGCCTTCAAGGTGTTAAGCATTCACTAAAGCGCGGTGATCCCATTTATAAGGCTCATTTAAACAAGCCTGCATTGCTTGACGGTTTCACTATGTACACTGCTTTGACTGCTGGTGTTCACTCATGCGTTTCTATTACAAACATGAATGAATACGACTATGTCGGCCAATTCTCAAAGCTGGCACTAGATGAAGCCTTAAATGTTACTAAGAGCGATGACAAGACTTGGATATTTGTTATTGATGGCATCGTTGTTGTAAATGATATGCCCAGCATGACAGGGCAATGGACTGAGATAAGTATAGATAGCGTTATCGAATGCTTGGAAGATAATTCGATTGTGTTAGTTCTTCATCGCAACGGCCTGCATTCAGTTGTTGATCAAGTAGAGTAAAACTATATGTCATCAATACTAGCACTTAACGCTCAACCAAAGGGCGTTTACCCTATTGGTACGCTGGTAGTAGAGATTGGAAAATCATCTGACATAGAAGTAGCGAGCGTAATTGTCAGTACGCTAAACCTGAATGCAGAATGTAGCAAAAACATATTCTCAAGAATAGATCAGGCTTCAATCGAAGTTACTGGCGGCAATGTTGTATTTGAGCTGAGTGACAATCAGCGAGTATTGCTTGAAAGCGCTCAAGTATTTAGCGAAGGGATCAGGTTTGAGGCGTTCTTGCCGATTGATGCCTATCTTACTGTAGATGATGTGTCGGTCACTGGCCTGCCTTTCAGGTACAAGCTAAGTGATAACAAGCGAATACTTATAGATCATGCCAGTGTTGTCAGTGATGGACACAACATTGAATTTACATTAACGCCTTACTTGCGAGCTGATGAAGGTCGCATAGTTACAGTGTTCGATGGCGAGAGAATTGTCATACCAGATAATCAACCACGAAAAGTAGTCATTTAAAAAAGAGGTAATTTATGTCAGTCGGAAAATGGCAAGTTCACAATGCGCTATTTCATCGCATGGGTGAAAAGAAAATAGACTTATCAACCGATACTCTGCGAGTAGGTTTAGCTACAAGTAGTTCAAACGTATCTGGTTTAAATGTTGTTAATTACGCCAATATAACTGGCGAGCTACCGACATTAAACGGCTATATCAAGACAGGCAAGATAGCAGTCGCTACTTGGAATTTGGCTGGACCAACGGCATCGCTTGATATTGAGGATGTTGTTTGGACTGCGACTGGTGGTGATCTAACAGCGCGATACATATTTTTATATGATTTCAGTGATGCAAATAAGACGATAATTGCTCACTCGCTTCTTGATGATACGCCAGCCGATGTTATCGCAACCAATGGCAACACATTGACCGGCATCATTGATGGCGCTGGCGTACTAAAGGTCAACTAAATGAAAACTTTTAGGCAGTTGGTAGGCGAAGAGCTTAAATACGAAGTAGATTGGACTGATTACATTGGTAATACTGGTAACACAATTGAAGAAGTTATTTGGGAATCGACTGGTGATGCCGAGTTTTTATTGCGTCAAGTAGTTGCTGGTAAAAGAGCTGAAGCGCTGATCCGAAGTGTATCGCGCTCAACTCAAACGATTACCGTCACTGCTAGGGTGGGCATTGAGCTTGATAAGCAAAAATTTGTGATGATTATTACCTGATGGCTACTAAAGATAAAGATGCGCCTAAGCGATGCACAGCTAAAGAAGAGGCGTTTTGCCTGAAGTATATTGAGTTACGCCAAAAGACAGCGGCATATAAGCTTGTTTATAATCATACTGGTGGTGATCAGGTAGCACGTAATCAAGCCTGCCGCGTATTTAAGCGCCCTCATGTTACAGCTAGAGTGATTGAATTGCTTGAAGATGAAAAGCTGGGGGCGTTTGAGACAGTGCATACTATTTCTGCACAGCTTGATGAAGATAGAGCGATGGCGAGAGAGTTGGGCCAAGCCAGTGCTGCGGTTAGCTCAACTGTTCACAAGGCTAAAATGCTAGGTATTTATCAAGAGCAATCAAAGGTTGAACACGCAATATCGCCCGATACTGTTTGGACAGTCAACATAGTAAGGCCCGATGCCAAGTCTTAGCATACCTGAAAAGCTAGAGTGCTTTTTAAGCCCCAAGCGCATAAAGATCGCTGTTGGTGGTCGTGGTGGTGCTAAAAGTATGAGCATTGCTGATATTCTTTTGTTTAAGATGCAAACAGAATCATCCAAGGTGCTATGTGGCAGGGAATTTCAAAACAGTATTAGTGATTCAGTGCATTCGCTCTTTGATAGTGAGATAGATCGACTGGGTATTACTGAAAGCTTTGATGTAATGCGCGATGAAATCAAATGCAGTAGTGGTGGTAGCGCAATCTATAAAGGTTTAGCGCGTAACCCTGAGTCGGTCAAATCGCTTAGTGGTGTTGATATATTTTGGGGTGAGGAAGCGCAAACATTCAGCGAGAAATCGCTTGAGCTGCTTGCTCCGACAATTCGTGAAGGTGATTCTGAGCTATGGTTCACTATGAATCTTGGTTCAAGCAATGATCCTATGTCAATGCGCTATATCAAGCCATTCGAGAAGATACTTTTTCGTGATGGTTACTACGAAGATGATATGCACATGATTGTGCTGATCAATTATTACGATAATCCTTGGTTTCCAAAAGAATTGGAAATGGAAAGGATACGCGATTTTGAGCGCTTATCTCGCGCAAGGTATGACCATGTTTGGTTGGGCAAGTATTCAGATGAAGTGCCTGACGCGATTATCAAGCCGGAATGGTTCGATGCCTGCATTGATGCACACTTGAAGCTTGGCTTTGAGCCTAGAGGCGCTGAAATAGTGGCGCATGATCCATCGGATACGGGCAGCGATGATAAAGGTTTAAGCCATCGGCATGGTTCAGTATTCCTTGAGCTAAAAGCGCGTGATATTGGCACAGTGAATGAAGGTATGGACTGGGCAACGGGTTATGCCATTGAGCATGGTGTTGATACATTCATTTGGGATGGCGATGGCATGGGTGCAAGCTTGTTAAGGCAGGCTGATATTGCATTTAGAGGTAAAGGCATCGACTACTACACGTTTCGCGGTTCTGAAACGCCAGCTAACGGCAATGCGATTTACGATGGTGATACGTTAATCTCAGCCTCAAAGAAAAAAGGCAAAACCAATAGGAAAATGTTTCGCAATAAGCGAGCGCAATTTTATTGGATGCTGCGTGACAGGTGTTATCGCACCTATCGAGCAGTAGAGCATAACGAATATGCGAACCCTGACGAGCTGATTAGCTTTAGCTCACAAATTGAATGCCTAGATATGGCAAGAGCTGAAGTGTGCGGTGTGCCGCGCAAGCAAAACGCTAACGGCTTTGTGCAGATAGCTACTAAAAAAGAAATGCTGGCAATGAAGATCGAGTCACCAAACATAGCTGACTCAATAATGATGAATCTTTATACAACTATGGATACATCGCAACGCAAAGTAACAATTCAAGCACCAAAAACTATGGGT
>Ga0206685_10000345_pt1 | contig 14460 bp, 9 predicted proteins | sample M220012015metaG_FD_161049 | JGI IMG/M metagenome (GOLD analysis project Ga0206685, IMG submission 161049) | Ammonia-oxidizing marine archaeal communities from Monterey Bay, California, United States - M2 200m 12015 | ecosystem: Environmental > Aquatic > Marine > Intertidal zone | place: USA...
AACCACAAACGAAACAACCCAGCACATTAATTCTCTAACTACTGCGCTTTCCAATGCGATAGCAGCAATCGCTGCTATATCAAGTGGCACATCAACAACAACAGATGCCACCAGCGGAGAAACTACCACTGCACAAACCTGGCCTGGCGCACCTGACTGGGTAAAGAACTTTGAAGACTATCGCAAGTGGTTGGCCCAGAAGTCAGCAACCTCTGGGTTCATTTCAACGATTGGCACCTCGACCACTGGCATGACACTGGACGACTACGTCGAGAATATAAAGGTTACGGTACTGGGCGGCGGATAAATGGCAACATACCAAAAGGCTGATCCTGTTCAGATCATTAGACGTTGTCAGGATCTCAAGGAAAAGAGATCTAACTGGGACAACATCTGGCAAGAGGTCGCACATTTTGTGCTACCCACGAAAGCTGACTTCATTGCTACTCGCGAGAAAGGATCAAAGCGTGATGAAGATCTGTACGACTCTACTGCGGTTACTGCAAATCAAACTTTAGCGTCTGGTCTGCACGGTGCGTTGAGCGCACCGTCCGGCAGATGGTTTCACATACGCTTTAGGGAAGAGGCACTCAACGACTCTGACGAGGCAACTGAGTGGTTGGAAGATTCCATCGATCGGATGTACAAGGCATTAGAGGAATCAAACTTCAACAGTGAGATTAATGAGGTCTACCTGGATCTGTGCTGCTTTGGCACTGCTGCCATGATGGTGGAACCGGCGACCCAGGATGACAAGTTTAATTTCCGCACGATACATCTATCAGAGATCGCAATCGCGGAAGATGTCGACGGAAGGATCGACACCGTTTACCGTAAGCTGAAATTCTCTGCCCGCCAGGCGACGCAACTATGGCCTGACGTTGACCTGGGTGATTCCATTAACCATGCGATGGATAACAAACCCGACAAAGAATTTGAATTTGTCCACGCTGTCTATCCACGAACAGGCATTCCCGAAACAGGTGAGCTGACCCAGCCAGAACTCAGACCGTGGGCATCGTGCTGGGTTGCGGTCAAAGACCAGAAGATGATCGAGGAAGGGGGTTACTACGAAAATCCCTGGATGGTTCCACGCTGGTCGAAACTGTCCGGCGACGTGTACGGATTCAGCCCAGCCATGATGGCACGGGCAGACATCCGCACACTCAACGCAGCAAAACTATTTGAGATGCGGGCCTGGGAGAAATCAATTGATCCCCCAACACTCGCAAACTACAACGGCATCATCGGTGACCTACGCCTGGATCCAGGTGGACTAACCTACGTCCGTGACATCAACGGCATTCGACCGTTTGAGAATGGAGCGCAGTGGCAAGTCTCTCAAATCAAATCTAATGAAATCGTCACCAACATAAGGCGAGCATTTTTCAACGACCAACTCCAGCTGCACGAAGGTCCGAACATGACCGCAACGGAAGTCCGTGCCCGCATGGAACTCATGCAGCAGATTCTCGGACCCGTGGTAGGACGCTTACAAGGCGAATTACTAAATCCGTTGGTGCAGCGAATTTTTATGATCATGTTCCGCAATGGTCAGTTCATGGACCCCCCAATAGCATTGGTCGAAGGCGGCAACAAACTCGATGTCGAGTATGTCTCGCCCCTGGCCCGCGCACAACGCATGGAAGAGGTCTTTGCGGTCGAGCGTTGGTTTAATCAATTAATGCAAATGGGGCAGGCAGATCCTACGGTCATGGATGTCATCGACTTCAGAACAGTTGGTCGCATGTTGGCGAAACGACTGGGTGTACCAGCTGACGCGATGAAGTCTGAAGAACAGATGGAAGAGATGCAGATGCAACGTGAGCAGGCAGCACAGGCTGAACAGGCAGCTATGGCGCAGCAGCTGGCACTCGAACAGGGGCAACAGTCAGCACAGGTCGCAGGCGCAGTCGGAGAAGTTGGACCCGAAAACGCAGAGGCAGTGATGCAGGGGCTTAGAGCGGTTTGACCGACAAAACATTCGAGAACACTTGGAAAAAATTGATGGACTCGCCTGACGGTGAGGTCATCCTGAGAAATTTATTGGAGATGTATTCACTCCGTACATCACATGTGCGGGGAGATCCTTACGAGACAGCGTTTCGTGAGGGACAACGCGACGTAGTTAATTTTCTTTTAACCTTGGTCCGTGAACCGGGCAACTAGGGAGCAAAAAAATGGCAGAAAGCGAAAGCATCTTATCTCAGGAAACAACTGAACCAGTTATCGAAGACACCAGCGGCGGCACCTGGCGTGAAGTATTGTCGGAAGACTTACGCAATGCAGGCGCACTGCGCGACATACCGGACGTTGAAACTTTAGCGAAGGCATACACCGACGCACAATCTTATGTCGGCGGCAGTATCCGCATTCCGACTCCAGACTCCACTGAAGAAACGTGGAAAGATTTTGTCGAGAAAATTGAGACAGTTGAGGGTGTTGGTTTTGTTCCAACCTCTGAATCAGAAGATTGGGAATGGGATAACCACTTCAACACATTGGGACGACCGGAAACTGTAGAGGATTACAAAATCGAACGTCCTGAGTATGCGTTAGAGAATCCAGATGCAGAGGCGGGACTACTCGCCAAGGCGCACGAACTGGGACTCAACAGCAAGCAGGCATCTGGCCTGGTGAACTGGATGAACGACGGGCTGGTCAACATGGGTCGGCAGGGTGAGGTATCGCAAGAACAAGCGGTGTCTGCTTTGCAAACTGAGTGGGGCCAGGCATTTGATGCAAAGATAAATGATGCCAAGAATGCGGTCACTGCTTATGGTGGTGACGACCTGGTGAACGAACTGAATGCCAGTGGCCTGGGCAACAACGTCGCTCTAGTCAAGGCATTCGCGGAGATAGGCAAAGGATTGTCAGAGAACCCAGCTATGAATATGGGCGACCAGAAGAATGCGCGACAAACTCCAGCCGAGGCTCGCGAACAGATAAATGAAATTGTTGCGAACCCGGACCATCCTTATAACGATGACGGACATCCGAATCATCGGTACGAGGTTGATCGGGTTTCAAAGTTGTATCAAACCGTTTATGGCACTGGCGATGAACCTGATATGTTTGAGCAGAAATTTGCAAGTGCTGCTGGATAACCGCAAGGCCCAGTAACCCGCAACGGGTAGTTGTCGACGACGGTCGTTAAACGCAGATGGGTCCATTATGGGCAGCCCGTCGAATGGATACCGGCACAACAGCCGGTTTTTTTAATTTCATTCGAGGAAAACTCTAATGGCTTACACGGGTACAAAATGGTATGCACAGGCATATCAAGATGCCGTTATGCAGCTTGCCCAGCAGAAGGGTTCGACCTTGCGGAATCTTGTCTGGACGAAAGAAGCAAACTCCGAAAAGGTCAACTTTGAACGCTTGGCGAGTACAGCAGCGGTAGCTAAAACTACTCGTGCCGTGACAACCCCGAACGTAGAGATGGTGCATGACCGCAGGGTCGTGACGCTCGTCGACTACCACTGGGCGACACAGCACGATTGGTTTGACGATGTTCGTATGTTGGTTGATCCCAAAGGTCCGTACACCGAATCTGGTGCATGGGCAATGGGTCGGGCAATTGATGATCTCATTATCGCAGCTGCGCGAGGTAACGCAGTCGATGGTGCGGCGGCTAACGTAGCACTCCCAGCTGGACAGAAGATTGTTGAGTCTGGTACTGCGGGTATGACCCTGGCGAAGATTCTCCAGGCGAAACGACTTATGGATGCTGCTGAAGTTGAGTCCAATGATCGTTACTTTGTTCTTGGCGCAAGACAGTTGGAAGACCTGTTGGGTGTGACGCAAGTTACATCTGCTGACTATGCTGCGGTTAAAGCATTGGTCCAGGGCGAAATTGACTCCTTCCTGGGGTTCAAGTTCATCCGGTCTGAACGTCTGCCAATTGCATCCAGCAAACGATTCTGTCTCGCTTTTCAAAAACGTGGTCTTGGTCTTGCCATCGGTAAGAACATGATGACGAAGATTGATGAGCGTCCAGACATCTCCTATGCCTGGCAGGTTTACATGGGTTGGTCCATGCAGGCGACTCGCGTTGAAGAAGTGCGGGTTGTTGAAGTGGGTGCCCACGAAGCCTAACGCATAAGCGTAAGCAACTGAGGAAGGGGGTCTACGGACCCCCTGACTCTTTAGGAAACAATCATGCCAAAAGTTGGAAACAAACATTTCTCTTACACCAAGAAAGGTAAGGAAGAGGCTAAACGCTATGCCGCTCGTACAGGTAGATCTGTAGGCGGGATGCGAACACGCAGCACCATGAGTCCAAGCAAGCGAAAAAAGTAAATGGCATTCTCAAAACTCTCTCTCATAAATGATGCACTGACTCACCTTGGTGCAAACCGTATTGTGTCGCTCACTGACGGGTCCACTGAATCCGCTGTGATGAATCAGATTTATGACGGTGTCCTTGATTCCGTTATGCGGGCCTATCCTTGGAATTGTCTGATCACTCGCACACAGTTAGCCGCATCTACTACGACACCGGCATTCCAGTTCGATTACCAGTATCCATTACCGACGGACCCTTATTGCATACGGGTGTTGGAGATGGAAGAAACACGAGCGGATGATCTCTGGAAGATAGAGGGTCGCAACCTTTTAACTGACGCATCGACGTGCAAGATCCGTTACCTTGGTCGTCCTGATGATGTGGGCAACATCGATGGACTCCTGGCAGCTGCGATCAGTGCCCGCCTGGCGGCAGATTCTGCGTATACCCTGGTGCAGTCCAACGCTCTAATGCAAAGCATGTGGGCACTGTACCAACAGAAAATGGAAGAGGCTCGAATCGTTGACCAGGTGGAGTCCAGTCGCGACTACTGGATTAACACACAGCTTGAACAAGTACGGTCGGGGATCTCAACTGCGGGAATTCGATACGGCAGAGCATGGTGGTAGCTAGTGGCACGAATTAGCCACATCCAAACAGATTTTCTGAGCGGTGAACTCTCACCGATACTAAGAGGTCGCGTTGATACTGAGCGGTACGGTAATGCTGTCAACACTTGTGAGAATTTCATTATCAATCCGCACGGTGGTGTCGAGCGTCGAGGGGGCACCCATTACGTTGCAGAGGTCAAGACATCTGCTAACGTAACACGGTTGATCAGGTTTGAGTTCAACCGAACACAGTCCTACGTTCTTGAATTTGGTAATCTGTATATCCGATTCTTTTCTCAGAATGGACAGGTGTCATCAGGCGGCAGCCCATACGAAATTGTCTCGCCTTATACAACCGCGCAGCTGGACGAGATCCAGGTCGCGCAATCAGCTGACACGATGTATATCGTTCATCCTGACGTGGCACCCAGGAAGTTGGTACGCACCAGTAATACCAGCTGGGCATTGACAGCACCATCTTTCACTGCGCCCAAGTGGGACGCGACAGACAAGTATCCACGAGCGGTTACGTTCCACCAGCAACGACTTTGGTTCGGCGGCACCGACGCAAAACCACAGAGCATCTTTGGTAGCAAGACTGACGAGTTTGAGAATTTCACACTTGGCACTAATGATGCTGATGCCCTCGAATACGCCATTGCCTCGTACAAGGTCAACCAGGTGCAGTGGATGTCATCAACTGAAGTGCTGCTGGTCGGCACAGCTGGCGGCGAGTTCAAGGTGACAGGCGGCAATGCCGCACTAACCCCCTCGAACGTCCAGGTCACCAGGCAGACATCTTACGGTGGTAAGAACGTACAACCCAGGCACATTGGTTACCAGACGATATTCATTCAAGGCACAGGCACTGCGGTGTGGTCTTACGAATACACCTGGGACCAGGACGTTTATGAATCCGAAGACTTGACCTTTCTTGCTGAACATATCGGCAACAAGGGTATCAAGGACATGGCATATCAAATGGTGCCTAACTCGATCCTGTGGGTCGTCCTCAATGACGGCACCCTTGGGGGTATGACCTATGACAAGGGACGCAAGATCGTGGGCTGGCACCGACATACAACGGATGGCACGTTCGAGTCAGTAGCGGTCGTGCCCCAGGCAACAGCTGACCAGGTGTGGGTAATCGTCAAGCGCACTGTCAATAGCGTGGTCAAGCGTTACGTTGAATATATCGATCCTAATCTTCACGTTGATTCGGCATTAACATACTCAGGGTCTGCGGTTACCACATTGAGTGGCTTAACGCACCTGGAAGGTAAGACGGTGTCCATCCTGGGTGACGATGCGGTCTATCCTGATGCAACGATCTCAAGTGGTGCCCTTACAGTTGCGACATCTTTTGTGAAAGCGGATGTTGGTTTGAAGTTCACCAGTACCCTGGAAACGCTGCCGGTCGAGGGGGGTAGTTCAGCTGGATCCGCACAGGGAATTCAAAAGCGATTCAATGAAATCTATGTTCGTTTGCACGAATCCTTTTACCCGAAGATCAACGGCATCATGCCGCCGGTCAGGTCACCAGCTACCGGCATGGGTACATCAGAACCAAAAACCACAGGTGATGTTCGCGTGAAAAATGAGGGTTATGACCTTGAAGGAAAAATAACAGTTACCCAGGATCTGCCAGGACCGACTCATGTCCTATCGTTGTTCGGCACTCTGTCGGTATCGGGGGGTTAGCGTATGGCATGGTGGGTAAGTGCGATTGCGTCTGTAGCTGGCGGCTTGATGGCAAACAGCGCGTCAAAAAAAGCAGCCAGGCAAGCAATAGAAACCGGCACAGCGAATGCTGCGGATCTGCGTCGCATCAGTGGGTTGAATGCAACTGAGATAAAACGAATGGCAGGCTTAAATGCTGAGTCCATTCTGACGACTGCTGATCTTAATTCTTCATCGATTATGGAAGTTGCCAACGCTAATGCACAGGCGCAACTTTCTACTACGACAATGAACATTGGTTTGGCGGCGACAGAGAATGTGGAACTGTTGCGGCGACACAAGTTAAAAGAAATTTCACATCTTTCCACCATGCGGGCGACTTACGGTGCCAGTGGTGTTTGGGTAGGCCAGGGATCGCCCATCGAGGTCATGGATGATGCTGTGGCTACCAGCTACGGTGAGCGGCAGTACATGGCGAACTACGCGACTAAGCGTTTACTAATGATGGGGCACCAGGGACTGTCGGCGGCTAACATCACAATGCTTGATGCGAACAGTCGTTCAAAACTGTTGCTACAAACCGCTGCACTCCAGGCGAGTATGACGAAACAGAACGCTGCAAGTCGTGCAACCACAATGCTTAATGATGCAGAGGCGAATGCACTCTCACTCGAACGGGGTGGGCAGATGATTGCAACGACTCAAAGAGCGCAAGGAACAGCCAGTCTTATGAGTGGAATTTTGGGCGGCATAAATACTTATTTGAAATATAACCCATGAGAATTCCCAAGTGGCAGACAATGGTTTCGGCATCGCCTGGGTTTCAGTACAGGGCGCAGCTGCGGGCACAGCCTGGTGAGGCACGACCTGTCCTGGGTGAAACCTATCTTCAAAATCCCCGCGCTGGGTTTGATGATATTAACTTAGCGGTCGCAGCTGCGGGTAGTGGTAAGTATCTTGCCAGTGCAGTTTCCAAGGGTCTACAGGATATTGGTAACACATTAGCGACGTTAGAGGCTGAAGATCAGCTGACGAATATGTCGTCGGAATTTCAGTTGGAGATTGGTTCTCAACTGAGTGATCTGACGGAGCAGAAAATTTCCGAACCAACTGTTGATTGGTTCAACGGGAAACCACAACCTGGATTATTGCCTGCGTATAAAAATTCTCTAACAACCTTTACTACCTGGATAAATAATAGAAGGGACTACTACGCAAAGAAGATGACCAACGGAGTTGCGCGACGTGCTTTTCTAAAAGGCAGCTCCAATGATGTGGCCCAGGCAATAGCCCAAGCTGCATCAGTCAATCGTAAGCAACAGATCCGTTGGATGCAGGGGAATCTATATAGGACCGCTGAGAATCTTCAGAACCCGGATGATCTAGATGCGTTGTACAAGTCCCCCCTGGCGAACACGATTGTCACTGCACAACAATTAAAGACACTTATTGAGGGACGCAAAAATAGATTAGCGATGGATGACGCCGCTAGGAGACTTTTAACGGCTAACCATGAAGTGACCGGCAGTATTGAACAGTTGGAACAGTTTCGTCGCGGTTTAGTTGATGGTATGGATTACCAAGAAGGGGCGCGGGCTACGGACCCGGATGCTCCAATAGGGGAGCGGGAATATACATATAACCCTAATCCGTATCATAAATTGTACTCACCAGCACAATTACTTGAACTCGATACTAAAGCGGCAAGGATGATCAAGGCCAGAGAGGATGCTGATGATCTAAGGCTGGAACAGAATTTTTCTGATGCAATCGTTGGGATACATGACAACCCTTACGCTCCAGAATACAACCGTGATGCTCTTCATGCGAAGGTAGAAAGTGGTGACCTTGATCCTAAAGATCTTCCAGCATTACTCACTGCGCGGAAAAATGCTATTGCGTTGAAAGGTGTGACGGTCGAGTCGAATCCAAAACTACTAACGGAAATCTTGTCGAACATTAGCGATCCAGAACATACCGTTGCGTTTATTACACAACACCCGCAGTTGTCTGAAGGTAATAAACAAACTTTGAACGCTGCCAGGCAAGAGTACAACCGTACATCTGTCGACTGGATGTCAGCTGATAACCCTGACGGACATTTAGGCAATAAGGCAGTTTACTGGTTGGGCAAGGCATACAACTACACACCTGGCATGTTCCAAATAGGTGCGCCAGGAAGGCAGAACGCACAGAACGAAGATGACTTTGCTAGGGCACTGGCAGAACTCCAGAACATGGTTGTCGGTTGGAGAGAGGCAGGCATCCCAAATAAACAAATATTAAAAAACGCATTCGACCATGCGTTCGGTGAATTCAAAAAACTAAAGATTGATACAAAAGTTAGTGCGGTTACAGATCCCGATACACCTTCCAGACCCGTTCAGCACGAAGGGACTCAAGAGCAGTACGAGGCATGGAAGGTTTGGGCTATTGATAACAAACGCTACAGTCCTGATGGTAAATCAGCTATGACCTGGGCGATGTTAATGACCATGCCGCCTGGTGCGACACGGGATACGGTTGCTCAAGGGTTTTTAGAACACGGATGGGTACTTCCCGACGGGTTTCACGGTCAGCTTAATGATATAGATCAACGGATAAAAGATGCGAAAGAACAAGGTCGATGGGGCAAAGCATGGATTCTTGAAAACGTACCAGGCTTTATGCACGGGTACGACGACTAATGGCAGATAACACAGAAATTTTAGGTTCGCTCGATGCAGTGTCTTTAACCGAACAAGGGTTAGCCGAAGGGGAACGCATTCGTACCAGCACGAACCCCATCAATCCTGACACACGTTGGCGCAATACGTTGGATGGGATTGTTGCGCGTAATAAAGACACCAATGAAATAATGAGTGCGTTTGTTCACACTCTCAGTAATGACGATGTGGTCATAAAAGAAAATGAGCTAAAACAAGAGGCGGGCTGGATTGAGGCAAGTCGAATTCTGCACAGGGAAAACACGGGCAGTGATTTTACGGGTGATGATGAAGCGGCAGCGCAGTACGGCATTGATGAGATGAGTCGCTACAACTACAAATGGTTTTCTCCCGAGTGGACCCCCTGGAGCGATGACGATACCAAAGGGTTGGTCGGTTACCTGATGGACGTGGATAAGTTCTCCGACAACGGGAAGCTGGCCTTCTTCTTATTATCAGAAGCCTACCAGGAAAAAGATATGACCTGGGCTGGTTGGGGTCGGGCTGTGAAAGGTATTGCGGGTGATCCTACCAGCTGGGTTGGTTTGTCTGCACTTGCATCCTTCAGCGCAAAGTTAGCCGGTCGGCAGCTGGTCGGTGAAGGTGTGCGACTGTCAATAAAGAATACAGCTGAGAACATCATGTCCAGGCACGGTCTAAAGGTCGGTATGACAGAGGGTGCTTTGTATGGGGGTGGTGATTCAGTTATGCGTCAGCAAGTTAAAGCAGATCTGGCAGATCAGGAATTAGATATTGGTGATTTCCTAAATCTTGAAACTGGTCTTGCCACTGCTGCTGGTAGCTTATTGGCTGCTGGACTTATAAAGGCACCAGCTGCGGGTTCATTCGCGTACCGTAAATATGCTGACTTTATTAATGAGCATATGGACCCATACGCAATGAACATGGGGGCGTGGTTCCACGGCACAGGAAATAGGTGGCGTCCAGAATCTTATTACCCGTTAGGTCGGCCTCACACAAAACATATAGACACTGGTATGGGTAACCAGGCGATGGGGTGGGGATTGTATTTCACTGAAAGTGAGAGCATGGCAGGCAACTTCCAACCCCGTGATTTTGGAGTTGAAGAAGCAATAGTCCTCAAACTCGATGAGGCAGAGGCAGCTGACGACTGGCTGATGACGAGCATTTGGGAAGAGTTGGAAATGCCGGACGGTGCAGAAACAATTAGAAACAATCTTGCAGATAATCCACAACTATACGGAGCAGAAGAAACAGCAAAGATAAATGAGGCACTGGCGTATTACGATAGTTTAGAAAAATCTACTGGCATGTATACGATGGACATCCCTGATGCAGACATCGATCAATTCCTTAATTGGAATGCGCCCTTGGCAGACCAGCCACACATCCTGTCAAAACTAAAAGTGATGTTCGACCAGGCAGTGAATGTTGCTGATCCAGATTCTGTTTGGCTTCAGCGGGCACTGGGTCCAGAAAAAATAAAGGATATGACGGGTGGAGAGTTATACGTCTTCATCAGAGATCTGATTGGCCTCGACAGTCGTCGCGATGGGACCAACAACCCTAACAGTTTAGACGACTTAAAAAGGTCACAAAAACTTACGTCGGAATTCTTAGAAGAAGCGGGAATCTCAGGACTTACATACCAACTAACTGACAGTTACGATGACAGTTTGCGTAACATGGTTGTATGGGACCAGTCACTGTTAGATCGTTCTAAGGTTGTTCGCAGTACATTCCGTAACGATCTGGAACCTGGAACAGTCGAAGCACTCATCAAGCGGTTCCCACAAGCTGAACCATTGATACCTTACCTATCGGCACAGGAAGTTCAGATGCTAGATCGGCAGGGTGGTAAACAGCTGATCAATAATACGCTGGCACTGGTCGAGCAATTTGATAAACAGGGCATGGCATCGGAGATGGCAGACGTTGCTCTGGCGGGATCTGCCAAGCGAGGCTGGTATCAGAAATCCGGTGAACAGTTGGGCCATGTATTCGGTGATGACTTCCCCAGGTTCGCAGCGTTGCTGTCTGCGACCTCTCCACAACTTGGGGTTAAAGAGAATTTAATCAATGCTCTGAATATCTGGAAGAACTGGGACGCAGCGGGTCGACCGACCGACAGAGATGCAATCATCAATATCATGGGTGATTCGGTCCAGGGAGAGAGGGGTGTCGACAGTGTATTGCCTGGATGGATCAACAACTCTGTGACTGCTTTAACTTCAACCTCTGACGACATCATGTTGTCAGGGGGTAAGGTCGACAGCTTTGTCAGGAACATCATGGGTGATGCGGATGCCGTGACCCTGGACAGCTGGATGGCACGGTACTTTGGAATTGATCAAAATCAACTCCAACAAAGTTGGAAAGAATCTTGGGCCAGTAACCCAGGCAAGAATAAGAGTTACATGGCACTGTCTGTTATGACTCGAAAGGCAGCTGAGATACTTAGTGAGTCCACAGGTGAAAAATGGAAACCAGCAGAGGTCCAAGAAACAGTCTGGTCCTATGTGAAAGTAATGGTAGAGATGAAACGAGCCGGTGACGCACGTTCAATAGAAGACATTATTCGGTCCGGTGATCTTACTGATGAGGTTATACGGGGTGCCGACGATTTTGCTACACTACTGGGGTCGGAAGACATCAAACCGATTCTAGAGGGAACACAATATGGCGAACGACTTAAAGGACTTGCTGATCGAGACAGGGCAGCAGAACGCTTTGCGAGCGGCACAGAAACGCAAGGCAGTGGAGGACATACTTCTACGCCCCTCGATGCTCAAAATGCTGGACGAATTGGTGACAGACTTAGCCAAGGAGTCACCCCATGACAATACGGAACCCACTAGAGATGGGGCCGGAGAATGATCCACCGCCCATAACTCCTGACCCTAACCAGGTCACAGAACAACCAACCGAAGCCCCCGCACTAGCGGGGGTTTCTGATTCTACAGGCGAACAATCTGTATTCACGGGTGAGGGAGATACCCAGGTTGCTGGCTTGATGGATGCGATTACTAATCGGATCACAAGGCCAATAAGATCGATATGGGAAATTCGTGGTGCGGGGGGTGCGAACTTACCCAAGGCACTTCAGCTAAAGGTAAAGAGGGGAGAGAAGTTATTCACTTTTAGAAAAAGTAAAACAGAAGATGGTTACGTTGACCCAGATGATTTAACAGCTGCTCGTGCCAGGGAACTTGCAGATGAATACGATGCGATCTTGCTGGACTCTTCAACGAAAGAGTTTGACCTTGACCAGTCCATTCATCTGAACGCAGATAACTTTGCGATAACGGGTGACTTTGAAAGAGCGCACCAGGGGCTGACAGAACATTACCGTAAGTTGATTGATGATGCACGACGGGGGGTTGTGTCTGATGAAATAACTGAGTCACTTGCCAGGGCACTGTCAGACGATCCCAAGTTCATTCGAGAGTTCTTAGAAAGAAGTCAGGGGCAAGCGCATCCAGCTGCTGAGAACCTTGCGGCTCATAAAATATTAGAGGCATCAGCACGACGACTTAGAGAGACTGCAATATTCATGCGTCGTCACGCGACGGGTGATCAGTTAATGGTCGCGCAGTTAGAGTTTCTTCAGCAGTGGAATTTTCATAAGAATTGGCTGGCGCAATACATGGGTGCCAGGGCAGAGGCTGGACGCTCACTGCGGGCATTTAGGGGAGATCAGACACTGGGTGCTGATGTTCCAATCCGTAATCAACGGATGGAAGAAATGCTGAACCATTGGGGTGCCGGTATGAACCTCGAACAAATGGGGGATCAGATCATTTCCGGTGATTCCCTGGTAGGTATTAACGGAATAGTTAATGCTAAGAAGCAAGGTGTCAGTAGGTGGGGCGCAGCTTTTTCAGAAAACATGATTGGTTCAATTCTCTCTGGATTCTCGACCGCATCGGTTAATGTGTTTGGTAATGCAATGATGGTCGGCAGACATATGGGGAATGTTGCTATCGCATCCAGGCTGGGCCGGTGGACGATGGTGGGGGAAAATGAGAACCAGCACCAGGTCGGTGAGGCACAGGCATATTTATTTGGTATGTTGATGTCGATGAAAGATGCGGGACGGGCTGCATTAATCTCAATGCGTACTACGGAACCCTACGGGGGCAGTGCCAAGTTCGAGGGCACCAGGGATAAAGCAATATCTGGTAGGGCGTTGAAACTTGGTGGGCCGGTTGGATGGATTGCGGATGTGTATGGACATATTGCGCGGGCACCAATGGAACGTATCCTGGGTCCGACTGATGCGTTCTATAAGGTTATCGCTGAACGGGGCATGTGGGCGCAGATGGCATATCGCCAGGCGAGAAAAGAACAACAGGCGTTTGGTTTGTCTGGTCCAGAATTTTCATCTCGACTCAGAGAGATTTTAGATAACCCAACTGAAGAGGGATTGTTACGGGCAGTTGAGCATGGGGAGTACCAGACGTTCACGAATCCATTAGGTCAGTTTGGTCGTGACATGCAAAAAATAATTAACTTTGCAACCGTCTTTAAGTTATTGGTGCCTGTTTACAGAACACCTGCAAATATTTCAAAGGTTGGGTTTATGGAAGACAGCCCGCTAGGGTTTGCGTTTCCATCTCAACGAGAAAAGTTGTTCCCAACTATTCAGCCTGGGAATAAGAGTCTAACCCCACTTCAGATCGAAGACGCTGAAATGGCGCGGTCCAGAATGATGATGGGAATGGGCATTATGGCCTGGATGGCACTGACTGCCTGGGCCGGGGATCTCACGGGCAGCGGTCCTTCAGATCGTCACCAGAGGAACGCACTAAGGACTGGGAACTGGGCACCCAGGTCGTTGGTTATCGGACGTGATGAACACGGCAACCCGATCAAGTTCAGAAGTTTTGACCGGATGGAACCGTGGTCACTGACCATTGGTGCAGTTGCTGATTTTACGGATGTTATAAAAGTTGCCCAGTGGATGGATCTAGATCAAACGCAAATGGACTTAATTTCTGACACAGGTGCAGCTTTGACTGTGGCAGTTACTGAGAACACATTAAACAAGTCTTACATGCGCGGCATCAATGAGGCGATGGATGCGTTGTATGAACCCGATAGGTTTTGGGTGAGATGGGCAGCGGGTATGGTCAATGCTCAAATACTATTGTCAGGATTGCGAAGAGATGCCCGCAAATTAGAAGACCCGTAC
>Ga0206685_10000357_pt1 | contig 14280 bp, 17 predicted proteins | sample M220012015metaG_FD_161049 | JGI IMG/M metagenome (GOLD analysis project Ga0206685, IMG submission 161049) | Ammonia-oxidizing marine archaeal communities from Monterey Bay, California, United States - M2 200m 12015 | ecosystem: Environmental > Aquatic > Marine > Intertidal zone | place: USA...
CCGACACCGTAAGGGTAAGGGAGTCAATGGTGCCGAGCCGTTAGCGAATGCTTTCGGACTGCCATCAGGCCCGGACTACTCGTGCGAGAACGCAACCGAGTGGTGCTGGCCCGGCACCTGCTATGCCAGCAAGTTGGAAACCTTTCCGGGTGTGAGGAATCTTCTGGCGCACAACTGGTCCGTGTACCAGAAGTTCAGCAAGTCGTCGTGGGGACTATGCAACGCCATGGACGACATGTTGGACGAGTTTGAGAGGGCTTGCGACAAGCGTGGGGTGGCACCCGTGTTTCGCTGGTTCTGGGACGGCGACATACCCAGCAAGGAGTTCGCTATGGCGATACGCAGGCAGGCAGAGGAACGCCCCCACGTCCAGTTCTGGTTGTACACCCGCAACTTCGATGTCGTCTGGTGCCTGCTATTCCAGCCCAACCTGACCGTCTACCTCAGCGTCGACAACTGCAACGTGGACGCTGCGCTGGAAATACACAACAGGCACCAAGTGGGCCGTAGGCTCAACAAGCCTCTCAAGTTTGCGTTCTGTGGTGACACATGGGACGAAACAGAAGAACTCGCCGCCCGATTCAAGGGCGAGCGCACAGGACCTCGTTGCCCCGAACTAACGGGAAAGATCCCGATGGTTGTGTGGGGTAGCGAGGGTACAGGCCGGGGGGCATGCGTCGAATGCGGCATGTGTCTGACCGGCATAAACAACGTGAGGTTCTCCTCACAGAAAGGGTGATCCCCATGCGGAATCACTTCGACAACCACAGAGGGCACCACCTGCTTGTCGCCAAGAGCGACACGCAGTCGGCGCAAACAGTAATGGCAGAGGCGGGAGCCTTGTTTGACGTGACATACCAGCCAGCCGGATTTGTTGACGCCTCCGGCGACTTGTGTACACCAAGGGCACAGGACGGCAAGTACACGGGAAAGCCACTGAATAAGTATGTAGTCAGGCCGGATACCAACAAGATACTCGGCCTGCACTCCTACGCCTACCCAGAGTGGGAGGGCTACTCCCTGATTGCAGACATGGCCGAAACCATGTTCCCCAACTCCGCCACGTCATGCACGTTGTTCGGCGGCGGGGAGAAGGTGGCGCTCACTCAGGATCTGATTGATCCTGTAGAGATCGGTCCGGATGATGTCATCCAGCCGCAGATATGTTGGCTGTCATCGCTGAACGGGTCATGGTCAACAGCCGTGTACGACCTGAACTATCGGTTGTTCTGTCAGAACCAGTTGATTAGCGAAACCCCGCTCATCAAGGTCAAGCACAGTAAGAACCATGACGCTCTCCTTGAGATGAGGATCAACATCCTCGAAGGGGCACGTCGCCGGGCCGGAACCTTCTCCACCATGGCGAAGATCATGCGGGATCAGGAGTTCGCTGACGCACAGTTCGAGCATCTGGTCAGCGTACTGCTACCCATTGACCACAAGGAGATGACCGAACGGATGGTGGATCTGCGGTTGACCAGTCAGGGGGCGTGTCGTTCAGCGTGGAAGGAGGAACGTCAGGAGTGGGGTCCCGGCAACAAGTGGATGGCGTACAACGCCGTTCAGGGCGCCGAGCAGCACCGCCTGATCGGACGCAACAGGAAGGGGCATCACAGCAAGGTGAGGGCGCTTGAACTCAACCTGAATGGGAAGGCCCCACTTGCCAAGCGGGCAATGGACCTGCTGCACGTCCAATGATTCGCATGATGCGTGTCAAGCATGGGTACACGGCGTACAAGCGTGGCCTGTGTCGGTGCGGGGAATGCAGGGCAGCGAACACAGAGTATGAGGCGCAACGTCGGAAGGCGAACAGGTTGCCAACGAGGCCGCGCCCGTACTATGAGGATGGAACATTCACAAGAGAGGAACTGTTGAGGTTCCGGAAGGAGAGTGACGGCCAATGACTACGACTTGGGAATCCCCCGACGTGTCGGCGATAATCACATTAGCCAACGGCGAGAAGCCTATACTCTGGCAGATAAGCCCCGGCGGGGAGGGGTCCCGCCCCTATGTGGGGACGGTAATGGCATCGTTGGAACACAACGAGCGAGATCCATACGTCGTCTGGAACATGGCATCAGACGATGGCAAGTCTTGGGACTGCTGGGGAGGCCACTACTGTGGCAACTACCACGCAGCCCTTGAAGCATTCGCCGCCCGGCGAATGTACCACTAGCAAGAGAGAAGAAACGACATGAAGATCCTTACCGAGTTGCCCGAGCAGGTCAGAAGCAGGACGGAGAAGTACCCGTGGACCGAATGGTTCGACGGAGTTCCTCGTCTGCTGGAGCAGGGCGTTGACTTTCAGGGAACACCAGAAGGATTCCGGTCCTGCGCGTATGCCGCCGCTAGGCGCCATGCAATCAAGGTCAGCCTTCGGACTGTAGCCAACGACGTTGCTGTCCAGTCGGTGGTGGAGGGCGCTCTGTGACCGACGCGAGCACAAGCAAACGATTGGAAGCCCTTGAAGACGTGGTGTTCGCAGACGATGCGAACATCGCCGAAGCAGTCATGGGACTCCTTGCCATCGTTCAACATTTAGCCTATATCGTGGGAGATACTTTCCATGATTTGAGTAGTTCTTTTTCTAACGGAATGGAACATATAGGTCAACTGTTGGAACGAGCAGATCAGGATAAGGAACAAGAATCTGCGGATGGGCCACACCTTTCCGTGATTCCCAGCGACGACTAAGCCTGACTGTGACCACCATGTGCCGTCCCGGCCCCCTTTCGGGGGGGCCGGGACGGCCATGCTATCATGCCATGGGCATCCCATCGGGGATGCCCGCAACACGCTAGGATGCAACCATGACCGAAACCGACCAAGCAGCCCCGCCGGACGACCGGATCACACTACGCCAGTCGTGGCTAGGCACGCTCGCCATGTGCCCTGAGCGGGCACGCCAAGACCTGCTAGGACTCTCAGCGCCGACGGAATCGACCAACACCGCCATCGGGACCGCAGTCCACTACGGGATCGAACAGTGCCTGCTGGAACAGATGCAGACGGGCGAGCCAATGACGATGCACGAGACGCAGGAACTCGCTGTCGGCGAGTGGTTCCGGAAGGAACCTGAGATCGTCATGTGGAACCATGAATCCCAGACAGCAACGGACATCATCCTCAGGAACACCGAGGCGTGGTGGAACGAGGTGCGTCCCGGAGTGCGCCCGACCGGAGTGGAACACGCGTTCAACCTGCTGATTGTCCCCGAGGGTGAGGGGCACCCGGAGATCTGGTTGAAGGGCAGCATCGACTGTGTGCAGGAACCCGGCATGCCGATTCTTGACTGGAAGAATCCGGGACGTAAACCACACGCCGAGTGGGAGAAGAAGCGTTGGTCGGTGCAGGCCGCAGCGTACACGTGGGCGATTGGTACCGAGGGGGAATCCCCAGCGACCAGTCTGGACACCCCTCAGCAGTTCGAGTTCGTACACCTTGTCAAAGGGACGGTGCATCGAACCCTCGTAGATGTTGGGCCAGCGGAATGGGCAAGTCTGGTCATGCTTGCCCGTTCCGCTGGGACCTTGATAGCCGCCAACCTGCCAGTCTGGCCACTCACTATGAGTGGCTGGCATTGCTCCCCCAAATGGTGTGGAGCGTGGGCAACGTGCCGAGGCATTTCGGCGGGACCAGATCCATGGAACCAACTATAGAAAGAGGTAGACCCATGGCTACAGCAACAACCAAGAAAACAGAGAACACCTTCACGGTGTTTCGGAGGCAGGTCATCCAGACGGGTGACTACGAGCCTTCCGAGGCGTCGTGTTCGGTGACAATCACGGCGGATGCCGAGTTGTCTCAGGAAGAGATTGGCGAACAGATCGCCCAGTGGGGTACAACACTGGAGATCGCCAACTACGAGGCGCTGGGTGTCGGCTACGAGATCACTGAACAGGGTGTCCGGAGGCTGCAAAAAAGTGTTTCCGGGGCTACTAAAAGTGCTCCCGTGGCTGCTGCCCCCACGGGGAATAGTTCCGGCGGTTCGTCCGGTAACACCTTGGAGTCCATCTGGCGAGATCTGATGGACAACAAGAGCGACTGGTGGGACCCCAACTGGCAGAAGAAGATGGATCCCAACGCCAACTTCAACATGAATGGCCCCGACTACAAGCGCAAGTCTGATGGTAAAGGACTGTGGCTGTCCAAGAAGGATGGCTCTGTACTAATCCCCAACTGGTTCGTCTGCCCGTTCACGGGTAAGGACTCCAACGAACTGACAACGATTAGTGCCAGCATCCGGGGCTGACCCCCGGCTGCTCTCCGCTGAGGAAGTCACCCGTCGCCTTGCCAAAGCAACTGGCAACGCTGCGGGTGACCTCCCGGCGGTTGAGTCGCCGAAGCGTTGGTCGCTTACAGCCGATGTCGTTACGAACCTTGTGGGATTCATCCAGAACCCGGCTGAACGCTGGTATCTGGGCATCCCTGAGGTGGACCTTGCATCCCGTGGAGTCGGGAGAGGCGAGGTACTCATGGTGGTTGGCCGGTCACACACCGGAAAATCACAGGTTCTTCTAAACGGCATCGTAAGCAACCTCGTAAACAACCCCGCAGCCCATGTGGTCATCTTCTCTATGGATGAGCCACGCGAGTTAGTGGTGATGAAACTATTCTCCTTGCTTCGCGGCAGGTCTTCCACCGATGTGGAGGAAGCCGTGAAGTCTGGAGACAAGGAAACAATCGCCGACTTGGAGCGTGCAGCAAAGGAGGAACTGTCCCGAGTAGCAATCGTGGACGAGTCCATACCGTTGCCCGTCATGGGTGACGTGATGGAAGAGGCACGTGAGTGGTGGGGATGTAACCCGTCGTTCATAATGATCGACTATCTCGAACTGCTTCCCGGCGGCGATTCCGATTCCACGGGTGTGACATCAAAGGCTCAGGCCGTGAAACGCTGGGCTAAAACCCAGCGTGTCCCGGTCGGTCTTGTCCATCAGGCTGGGCGCGGCGCCGGTGAGAAGGGGAAGGCAGCCGGACTGTATGCCGGACGTTACGGGGGTGAGCAGGAAGCCATCTTTGTCTTGGAAGTCTACCGTCAGAAAGACCGGCAGGACTTGTCAGACTGGGAGACGCAGTATCATGCCAACTCCATCAACGTAAACCTGTGCAAGAACAAGCGCACCGCAAGGCTCGTGGATCAGGTCTATTATCTGGACCCGCTCTGCGGCCAAGTCCATCCCTACTGGGAGGAACTGATACCCGGATCGGTAGGTGACAAACAATGAACACGGAAGATAACACCAGCGACCCGGCCCTGACGTTTGCGTTACTGTTTCGCGGCGGCGCCATTGCAACAGACCGACCCGGCGTTAGCGACGGGTTCCGTCCACTGGAACTACCAACAGGGGAACGCGTCACCGCGCTAGGAGAGACATTCCTAGCAGAGTGCCGTCAGCACCTAACCAACGCTGACGCACCCATCGGTGTGTACCCCCTCTGTCCCGACACCCACCATGTTTACTGGGGGTGTGTCGACTTCGACGAAGGCGACGAGGAATCCCTGATCCACGCCAAGAACCTTGAACTGGCGTTGGACCGCATGGGTGCCAAGGGGTGGATCGAACGGTCACGTTCCAAGGGGTACCATGTGTGGGTGTTCTTTACCGGGGGGCTTCCAGCGGCAGATGTTCGCAACGGGCTTCTCGCCATGTGTCAGGTGGTGAACGCACCCATCAAGGAGATCAACCCCAAGCAAACTGAGTTGACAGGCAGGGGGTGGGGCAACGGTGTGCGGCTGCCCTACCCGGCAGGCCGACAACCGGACCGGAATGTGATCCTCTCGGGTGGCGCAGAGATCCCGATGGAAACATTCGTGAAACTGGCACACCAGAGCCGCTGCACGCCAGCAACGTGGAGGCCCGTCAGCGCCCTTTACAGCCCTCCTGAGGCCCTCCCAGCCACAGACTGGGGGGTCACCAGTACCGCAGGGGATCTGACAGGGCTAGCAGCCGTAATCAGATCCAATGGTCCGCGTCCAGAATCAGGGAAACCCGAAGGGGATCGCTCATCCACCCTGTTCTCCTTGGCGTGTGCCATGCTAAAGGATGGCCATTCGGCAGCCCGCACGTTGGAGGAACTCCGTTCCGCCGACGTGGGCTGGGGCGGCAAGTATGCTGCCCGACCTGATGGTGAGAAGTGGTTGAGAACCACCGTCGAAAACGCACAGAAACGGGTAGGTAAATAGGATGGTATCGTTCGATGAGTGGCTCAAGCAAGGAATCGAACTGGGGTTCTGCGGACCACCCGTGTGCGACACGCACGACGGCACCCCGATGACACTGATGGAAAACAACGAACTCTTCAATGGCGGCGAACCGTGCATCCACGTGATGCGCCCGTACCAGTCGCCCCTAGACAAAGAACAGGTCGAAGCCTTCCACCCACCCTCAACATGGCGTGATACTTGGAGCAACCAATGATTGGTCACACGATAACCGTATCCAGAAGACCCAAGGTGAAGGCGCGCCCGCGCCACAGCAAGGGCGGGAAAGTCTTTACCCCCAAGTCTACTCTGGAAGAAGAATCCCACGTAGCAGAAGCGTGGTCGAAACAGATAGGAGAAACACTCAGCGGCCCCTTGGAGGTATACGTCGCATACAGCCCAACCGAAACGATCCTGCACGTGTTGCCATCCCCACACGGGGCGCGCACCCTGCGGGGGGACCTAGACAACTACGTGAAACTGACCCTTGACGCCCTGAATGGGGTTGCTTGGGATGATGACGGACAGATCGTCCGGATCACAGCAGTGAAAGTCGACGGAGGAACCGATGTTTCTAGTTGAACTGTTGCCATGGGAATACGAGTGGGCTTCACACGTGGGGGCTCGCCGGTTCATTGAGAACTGGGGGAAACGAGATGCCGCCCACTACGACAAGAAGCGTATGGAAGACGACCGCACAGCACAGGTCGCAGCATGCGTCGGAGAACTGGCCGTCGCAAGGGTAACCAACCAATACTGGTCCGGTCACGTCTGGCACAAATCAGACCACAACTCCTACCGGCACCTGCCTGACGTGGGGACCAACATAGAGGTGCGTAGGGTACGCACCAGCACGAACGCCGCCGTCAGGCAACGCCAGTTGGGGCAGGGACTGATCCTGTGGGTAGTGCGTCCTGTCGTTCCCGAGTTTCGTGCATGCGAAATGCTTGGATGGATCGACCACGACGAGGCGTGGGAAAAAGGAACACCGTCCGATTATGACCCGGAGAAGACACGGGTCATCGCCCAAGAGCAACTAAACGTCCCGGTATGGTACGCTGATGCGGATGATGAAGGAACCGCAGGTTCGTCCGATTGACTTTGACGACTGGTTTGCCCGCAACCAAACCAGCCCCAAGGTACGGGTACTCTTCCCTCAGCGCGACACCAGCGAAATGGAAGGGCTACTACGGGCGCCCCCCGGCGCCCACGAGCGGCTGGCATCCCTAGAAGAAACGCTCTCCCTGAGGGAAGCACTAGGGCGCGCAATAGACGCACTGCCGCCCGAAGACCGGTGGATCGTAGAACGCCTACTCATCGAAGGAGTGTCGCTACGCAAGGCCGGTGCCGTACTAGGTATACCGAAGACCACCTTGGCCCGGCGACGCGACCACATAAAGGCGCGCCTAGTTCACGTACTATCAAACGATCCGGAAATGCGCGGCTGGATCAAAAGAGACTAAGAGTCGTCAGACCACTGATCCGATAAAGCCTGCCTCAGCAACCCCATCAAAGAAGTTGTCCAACAGGCAAATGCTGCACCCGCTTCCGGCACCCCTTCCAACGCTGCACGGAACGCATCAAACAAACACTCCGCCTCTTCCTCGCTGAAAACAAGAAGCACCCCCAGCATGTGATCCGGCGTCCACTTGGCATGAATGCCATCGTTGACATCCAACAAGTGAGGAATGTCTTGCAGGTGATCGTAGATCTCCTGCTGGATCACCTCACCCTCACCCTCCATAAAGGCATCCCATTTGACGGAGAGTTCGGAGGCGTCCACGTTTACCCCAACCGGTCGCGCGCTACTGTCTTCATCACCGACAGCATAGCAGCCGCCCCCGCAAGGGCCGCGCCCCTGAACGTAGACAAGTCAGAAACCACAAGAACAGATGCGAACGCCTGAACAAAAGTCCACACCGCCCGCTCCAGTACATCGCTCACTTCTTCTTCCCCTTGTTAGAACGCTTAGCATGATCGTGTGCAATCGCAGCAGCCTGATCCCGAGGATACCCCTCCGAAATCAAGACACCGATATTATGCGCTATCGCATTCTGGCTCTTGCCGCGCTTCAACGGCACGATCAGTACACTGGTCGTCGCGGCTTCTTCGGCACGACTAATCCCTCAACGCCCTGCGGGCGCCACTCTTAGACGGGGACCCGACACTGCCGATCCCGTTGCCTCGCGTATTACTTGTGACCAAAACTTGGCTGGCCTTCACCGCCCTAGGCGTTGAACCATCCCTCATGGTGCCCTACTTCCCGAAGGGGCGTCCGCCAGAGTTGGCGTTCCCCAAGTTAGTGCCACGCAGATACGCGGCAGCCTTCTTAGCCTTCTGCGACATGTCCCACATGTTGAACGAAGACGTAGAGTTGTACGGCTGGTCATCCTGACTGCCGAATGTCTCCTCAAACGTGGGACCGTAACCTTTACCTTTCGGCATACTTCCTCCTTATAGGTGGGGGGAACCCCCACCGATAACCTATTGGACGAACAGGGTCGCAAACGTGTTCACATTCACGACCCCGTTCACTTTCAAGAAACCCTGCGTCTCCTGAAAGGCACGAACCGCATCGGCGGTTCGCTTCCCGAACACCCCATCGGCGGCGCCCGGAGAAAATCCTCTCTCCCGTAGACGACGCTGCGTCAACCGCACAGCCTCCCCACGTCTCGTGTTAGGCCACCAACGCCCCAACGGGCGCCCCTCCACCTGCTTTCGCAAGGTCGCAAAGTAGGCGATGATGCCTGCCCAGTCCACACTGGACGGATTCTCAGTGACAGCCATCCCCGCCTCAACCCAGTCCCCCAACCAGTCACCGGGACACGTAGTCGACCCCTTGCGTCGATGCGTTGAAACCCACAGCCCGCCGCCGAAACGACTCTGAGCCTCAGCAACCACGTTGCTCAAAGAACGAAGGGTTTGCAATCCGGGCCTCGTATCACCGTGACCAGTGAAGCAAACAGAAATAGACTTGGCGTTCCACCCCTTGGTGGCCGCACCACGTGCCCCCCATCCCCGACCCTCGAAGATAGTTCCCGTCTCATCGACAAGCCAGTTGTACGCAATACCATCCCAACCCTTACGCAAATGATGACCCTCAAACGCATGAACCGCCGACGAACCCTTAGGACCGCCCTCCACGCCGGAATGATGCATAACCACCCCACGAACCCGACCCCCACGCAACGACGTGAACCTGCCGCTACGTGTCGCCGGAGGCTTAGCCCCCCACTGCTGACGAGAAATGTACTTCATACTGTATACCCGCTATGTCCCGGCTACCGGGTGCGCTGATCCACATCCCTCTGATTTCGCCGGGAAAGATGCCGCTCAATCTCACGCCGCACCCGCTCACTCTCCTGCTCATACCGGGTATTCATCCGCACACTCAAACCACCCAACGTCGAAATGAGAGCAGAAATGTACCGCTCCTGCTTCCGCTTCTCCCGCCCCGGCAACCCCGGAATAGCCCGCTGCAACACACCGATGTAAGGCATCAGATTCCCGACAAGATAGATGCGGTTATCCTGCATCTTCCACTCGCCCTTCTTGCTGCGCTGCGCCCAACCAATCTGCTGCAACGCGTGCATCAACCCCGGCACACGCTCCATCAAAGCCGGAACCTGCTGATACCGCTCAGAGAACGGGATCCCCGCAAACACCTGCTTGCCCGCCCAATACTCCACCGGCACCTTCGCAATCGGGGTCGCCTGTGACACCAACTGCTCTATCGTGCTACCAATGCCACCGTAAGACGGGTCGTAGCGGAGCAAATCCTGAAACGGAGTGTCGGGCACCGAGTACGTCTGGGCACCAGAAATCTGGAAAGGCAACCGTATCCCGAACGGTTCCAAGAAATAGTGAGGAACGGTTCCTTCCTCCGGGGTGTTGCGTTCCATCTCCCGCTTCAACGAGAACATGCGATTGTACTTCGCCGGATGCTTCGCCATGAACTCCACCTGCAACGGCAGGTTGTTTCGCGTCCACGTATAGAACGGGAACACCCGGCGCATCCCCTTGCGTTCAATGTCTGACAACTTGCCGTAATCGAAGTGCAACTTGTGAATCATGTACAAGGCGTCCTCCGTTGTATCACCCCATACCTTCATGGCGTGCATCCCGGTAGCCAACCTCATCGCCTCTTCGGCGAATGTGTTGGCGTGCCTGACAGCAGCCCAAGGGGCAAACTCCGGCGAGGTCGGCGAATAGACCACACGCATACCCGGCTTATCTATCGTCCTCTGCCCGATATAGAACTCTCTGCGGCTACGCCCCACCATGCCAACATCCACAGCCGACGCTGCCTGACCACCGGAGTGGGCGCCCGTGTTGACCAGATCCTGCATGTACCCCCACGAAAGCGACTTCGGGTTCTGCTCAGCCATTACCCGAACCCCGGCAACGAGATCGCCGTCACCGGCACGGTAAGCCTTCTGCATCATTCTTCCAGTCCGAATGATTTCCGTCGGAGGAATGTCCTTGAACCACATGTTGGTCACACCGCCCAGCATGTTTCGCATAACGAACCCCGGCGTAGCCACCAACTGTGCCTTCAACCAGTTGTGAACCTTGTCGTACCCGACGAGTAACTCGCCGACCTGTTCCCGGTCCGTTGACTTCTGCGCGGCCTGCAATACTTCGGTCACGGTTTCGGTCCACAGGTTGGCGACCTCCCGGTCGGGTGCCGAAGCGATCAGATTCGCACCCCACATCCGGGTGCCTTCCGCTAGGAGTTCGCGTAGCCCCTCCGCCGGGATCCTCGTCGGATCCAAAGCAGTAGTAGTCTTGCCTCCGTACATCCAATGCAATGGACCGTCCGGTCCTTGGTCACGAAGATACGCCTTCCTAGCCTGCGCCCCCAACCAACCGTTCTCCACGATCTGTTCACGAACAGTATCGTTGATGGCAGGGTCAGAAGCAAGTTCGTCAAGGATGCGTTTACGTACCGCAGTTGCTTCCTTCTCGGGAAGCAACGCCAGCATCTGCTCGGTCAAACCGGAATAGTAGGCGATCTCAGCCAACTCCAACTGGGCTTGGTCGTGACCAAGCACCATGGACCGAACAACATCCGTCGGCGTGGCCCCCTCCAGCAGTGGTGCCGGACCGTTTGCACCCAGCATGCCGCCCGGCAACGGGCCTTCGCCTTCCTCGAATACACGGAACCCTGCCGGTTCAGGGCCAGAAAGATCCGGGCGTGCCGCCCGTTCCTTAGCCAACAACTTGTCCAAGTCTCTTTGCAGTTTCGCCGGAAGGGCGGCAGCCTTCTCCGTTTCTTCCGCCAACGTGCCTTCTTGTTTCGCTAGTTCCCGCGCGTTCTCTCTCAGTTTCTTTGTCGCGTCCAACTCCACGTTGAGGTTGTCCCAGATGGCCTGTTTCGCTATCACTTCGTCTGCTTGATACTCAAGCACCTCAGCGTACGCTCTCGCTAGAGCAGTCCACTTCGCACGCAACACAGGATCATCCAGTAACGGGCCCACCAGTTCTTTCCCGGCTCCCGATATGACCCTACCCAGCACCCCCTTTACTGATTTGACGGTTTCCGCAAACGGCCCCGCCTCGAAGCGAGACGAGGCTTCTCGAACCGCAGGACTGTCCGGACCCGGCGGAACCACCCCATAGGCCCGCCGCAACTTCTCCCTCAAGAAAGGCTGCATCGCAGGGAGCGGCCCGAACGGTCGCTCCGACCCCATCGGCGACTGCCTCGTAGACGCATACTTCGCAGAGTCGGGCCTCCCCTCACCGCTGATACGCAGACCAAAGAAATCTTCCAAACGCTTCACGTCATCCACGATCTGCTCATACTTGCCCAGCACCGTCTCAGGCCCCCACCTTGGACTAGCACCCTTGACAAACGATCCAGTCGGACCCGGATCAGACAGAATCTCAAACAACTTCTCAGCCGCCTCCACCGTCTCATCCGTCGCCATCTTCTGCTCCTTCAACCGAAGCATCAACGGAATCAGATCATCACGCAAGAGAGAAACCGGACCCTCAATCTCTTCCGCAAGATCAGCAAAGATCCCATCCAGAACAGACAAGTCGCGCTCCGTCCAAGGAAGCGCAGCAATCTCCGAAGGCACATTAGGATCAGCAGCGACACGTGCCGCCGCCTCAGCATCCACCTCCTTCACCACAGACCGAACCTTGCTCCTACGCTTCCCCATAGCCAACACGTCAGCCAACGCCTTATCGACCAGCCCCTCCGACTCCGCCGCTGTGATCCCCTTACCGCCCGCCGTGTCCAGACCATGCCGGGATGCGACCCGTTGCATCCGCTCCTGAGCGGTAGCAACCAAGGCTGCGACCTCTTCTGCGGTTTCGCCCGGAACCATCCGGGCTGTTGGCTCACGGGCAATATCCCCATCAACTATTCGGGCACCCGTCTCCACCCGTTTGGCAAACGGGTTCAACCCCAACTCGGCCAACACGAGAACATCGTCGTCGATGTTCTCCAACGCCTCACCCACGGTACGGTACCCCATCGTCTTTGTGAGGAACCGCTCATCGGCAGCCTTGAGGGAATCACCGGCGGCAGCCTCAAGTTGGATTCTCCGCAACGTCGCCGCACGCTTCATCACCTTCATGGCGAACAGTTCATCCTTCCCCATCCACACATAGTTGCGGTTGGGGCCAGCCGACCTCGGCGGTCTACCCGTCGCGTATCGTGCAGGGAAATGCGACGCATAGAACTCCAACAACGCACCCTCACCGGCAGTCGGGTCAACAAGCGCCTCATCCAAAGTCCTGTTTGGACCCACGATGGCCCTGTAAACGTCATCCCACGCGTCCCTTGGACCCGTTGCGGAGAATCCCCGCCGAAGCACCACCAACCCGGCACCAACATCATCTATCTCCGTGCTGCTATACGGATCGAACCGGACTTCAAGCCTACCCCCCGGAATCGCCGGGCGGAGTGCATTCGGATCCTGCACCTCCCCGGCACGAACAGCGTCCTCGAACTCCATCTGCTTAGCGGCAGCGCGTTCATTTTCCGCAGCAACTGCGTCCATGGCCAACTCGTCGAAGTTCTCAGGAATCTCTTTCGCCACCACAACTCTCCCGTGCGGACCGCTCGTCGGTTGCACAATGCCCATGTCTTCCAAGAGCCCAATCATGCGCTTAGCCCTGTGAATCCCCTTCACGTTCAAGGATGAGTTGAGTATCATTTCGGCCGACGCAAACCCCCTCCTTATGGCCAACTCGGCAGCCTCAAGTAGTTTCTCCGGTACAACCAAGTCTTCGGGTGGCTCGGTGGGCAACGACGCCCCGGGACGTGGAGAAACACCCTTCGCCTCCGGATACGGATTCTCAATCTTGATAAGAGTCCGATCCGCAGCAGGAATATCCTCACCACGCAAAGTCGGATTCACACCACGCTCCACAGCGTCCCGACCGTACGCGCTCGCAATCAACGCATCGGCGTTGTCTGGACGCCCCACCTGTATCCAGCCGGACTCAATGCCGTACCTTTCAGTCTCTCGCCGCACCACAATGCGGCCACCACCCGGTGGTTTCCAGAACCGGAACCCGCCCTTGTTGTAACGGTGCTGATCGGTCGGCACCACGCTAACGTCAGCACCCCAAGAGATTCTGGCCTCATCGGGAGCCAACTCGGGTGTGCGTTTCCGAGTTCCGGTTTCTGCAGGAGAGATATACGCCATCAAACGACGCCACGTTCGCCGACCCTCAGGGATAGGCGAATCCACCGCCACCCCCATTGACGCTGCCACCACGGCACGCTGATCCTGCAACGCCACCGCACGCTCAGTACGCACCGCTTCCTCAGCCGGAGATGTCAACTGGCGCCCGATAAGCCGCTCGCCCTCCGGGCCGCGTTGCGTAACAGCCGCCAACTCTTCCCGCACCTTATTCAGATATGTGAGCACGTTCTCGGACCGCTTCGTCATGTCCGCCCAGCGGACCACATCCCACTCCCGAATCAACGTGCCATCCAAATCGGGAATATGGTTCGCCACCCTCAACGACGACTCCAGCAACTTCTCCGTAAACAAATCCCCCAACGTCGCATCAGGATCTATGGCGCGCACCGACGCCATCATCACCGTCTGTGC
>Ga0206685_10000359_pt1 | contig 14251 bp, 17 predicted proteins | sample M220012015metaG_FD_161049 | JGI IMG/M metagenome (GOLD analysis project Ga0206685, IMG submission 161049) | Ammonia-oxidizing marine archaeal communities from Monterey Bay, California, United States - M2 200m 12015 | ecosystem: Environmental > Aquatic > Marine > Intertidal zone | place: USA...
TAAAAAGTGGTGGTGATGTTTACTATTCAGGTATAGCAGACCATTTCTTTCAAGTTGTATTTGTAGCAACAGCCTGTTCAATCATATCGGGTGCAGTTGCAGAACGAATGAAACTATGGCCATTTCTACTATTTTGTGTAGTGATGACAAGTATCATTTATCCAGTACAAGGTTATTGGAAATGGGGTGGTGGATTTCTAGATGAAGCAGGATTTTTAGATTTTGCAGGTTCAGGAGTTGTACATTTATGTGGTGCAACAGCTGCTCTTGCTGGAGTTTTAATACTAGGTTCTAGAAAAGGTAAATACACAAGTGATGGCAAAGTACATGCTATGCCAGGTGCTAATTTACCATTAGCAACATTAGGTACATTCATTCTATGGTTAGGATGGTTTGGATTTAATGGTGGTTCTCAATTAGTTGTTTCAAATGTAGTGGATGCTAATGCTGTATCTATGATATTTGTAAATACTAACTTGGCAGCTGCAGGTGGTGTTATGGGTGCATTGATTGTATCAAAAGTAATGTTTGGTAGGTCAGATTTAACAATGGCATTGAATGGTGCGATTGGTGGTCTTGTATCAATAACAGCAGAACCTCTAGCTCCAACACCAGGACTTGCATTATTAATAGGTGCAGTCGGTGGATTAATAGTGGTCTTCTCTATCGTTATGTTAGATAGAATGAGATTAGATGACCCGGTTGGTGCTATATCAGCACATGGTACAGCAGGTATTTGGGGATTATTAGCAGTTTCATTTACAAGTGGTTCAATAGAATCACAGTTATATGGAACAGTAGTTATATTTGCATGGACATTTATAACAAGTCTAATATTCTGGTATATAATTAAAATGTTATTCGGTTTAAGAGTAACAGAAGAAGAAGAAGAGGTTGGAGTTGATATCTCCGAGTGTGGATTGGATGCTTATCCAGAATTTACAAAATCTTCGGTAAGAGGACCTTCAGTTTATCCAGAATAATAAATAGTATCAACCAGCATTGACAAAACATGCTGGTTGGTATATAATATATGAATACAATATAACAGGTTAAAATATGAAATTTATACATACAGATATTGATAAAAAGATACTACCTAAAACACAAGGTAGAAGAATTAATGGACACAGATTTTATGAAATAGATGGTAAAAACTATCCATCAGTTACATCAGTTTTAAGTTTAAGAAAAACTGAAGGACTTACAAAATGGCGTAAATCAATTGGTGAAAATGTTGCTAATTGGGAAATGCGAAGATGTGCAAATAGAGGTAAATCTCTACATACATTAGTTGAACAATATATGAACAACGAAACACCATCCATAAGGGATGTCCTACCACTAGGGTTATTTAAATTAATGAAACCCTATCTAGACCAGATTAATAATATAAGATTAGTAGAAGAAATTATGTACAGTCCGAATTTGACCATTGCAGGTCAAGTAGATTGTGTAGGAGAATTTAACGGTAAACTATCAGTTATTGATTTCAAAACGGCAAACAAAGAAAGAATAGAAGAATGGGTCGATAACTATTTTCTACAATGTACAGCATATGCAATGATGTATGCTGAAACATATAATGAACCAATAGAACAGATAGTCATATTAATGGCTGCTGAAGATGGTTCAATGAAATCTTTTGTAAAAGAACCTAAAGATTATGAAGAAGAATTACAAAAAGCAATTCAAACTTTTTATGACAAGGTTAATCCAGAATTACAAGAGGAAGAAAAGAAAGTAGTTAGTTAAGGCACTCTACCACTCGAAGTGCCGGAGCTCGGTATCATGCTCGGCACCAGAAATGATACCCATGAATTTTTATTATGAACTCAAAACAATTTTCATTAAAGATTGAAGAAATCAAAAGAGAAAACGGAGACATGTCCTACATGGATGCTATTCTTTTTTATTGTGATAAAAATACAATAGACCCTGCCGAAGTAGGTAAGTACATATCTAAAAGTTTAAAAGAAAAAATAACAATAGAAGCACAAGGTTTAAATTTAATTGAAAAGGGTGGGACTTTACCTTTATGAATGAACCGTATGACGGCTTTGCAGTTTATAGAAAATACTTAGCATACAAATTACATTTTACCACAGACAAGTATGATTATACAGAACATAGTGGTATGATACATACGAAGTTAGAAACATTTACAAAAAGAAATGATAGATATATGTTTCACAAACTAAGTGTAAAGTATAATAAAGATGAAATAGATGATTTTATGATTGCAAATTTTCTTAAAAAAAATAAGGCATGGTCCGGTAGTTTATTAGAACAAGATAGTCATGATACATATTTACAATACAAAAAACGAAAAGGTGCGAGTAGCTATTACTTCAAAGATGATTGTGGAAGAATACGCTCTATTATTGATGTGGACAATATTATGCCCACCGATGTTATTACTGTTCGTGATGGCCAGCATCCAATACTTTTACGACATTGTATTGGAAATAAGATTAGTACAGAAACATTAATAATTATGGATTATCATTTGAATTTTATAAAAGATTGGAATAAAAAAATAACAGATAAGATTGTATGGCCAAATTTTTATAAAAAGGTAATGAAATTTAAACCGTTTTTGGCATTTAATGAAACAGAAACAAAAATAATAATGAAGGAGGTTTTTTATGAGTGATGAGTTTTTAAAAGTAAGAGAATATACAAAAGATGAAAAATATCAATTGTTAGCAGATTGTATCAGAAATGGTGAAGTAGAAATGGAAGAATTGGATGAAGAATTTGAAAAAAACCAGGAGTTTAAAAAATGGTACATAGAGAAGTACATCTTTTAGATTGGTATATAAAATGGGTTGCAAGTATATTATTAATATTTGGTGCAGCTACAACAGCAATGAACATGTATCCATATAATATGTACTTTCAATTTATAGGTATATCAGGTTGGTTAATTGTAGGTATTATGTGGAAAGATTGGGCATTGATTACAGTAAATATGATTGGTTCACTAATACTACTTATAGGTATTATACATTATCACACATTATATTGGTATTTAGTAATTTATGATACATATATTAAGGTGGCGTTATAAGTGATGAATAAAGCATTTTGTATAGGTAATGGTGAAGGTAGAAAAGGTTTTGATTTAGAACAATTAAGACCACATGGTAAAATATATGGGTGTAATGCTTTGTATAGAGATTTTACACCTGATGTATTAGTAGCAGTAGACCATGGTATTTGTCATGAGATATACAATAGTGGTTATTGTCAGAAGAATGAGGTATGGTTTAGAGATTGGACAAAAGTTCCTGCTATGCATTATGATATGATGATATATGGTAGTATAGATAAAATAACAAGAGATGAAATAAAAGAATATTATGATAAACATATTGAAAACAAAAGAACAAATGCTGATGAATTTGTATTTCATGGTTCTAATTTATCAGGTCTTGCAAGTATTATTAAAAGTGGTAAGGCAAAAGGTAAAACAAAAGAAGTTATACAACAACAAGTAAACCATTCATCAATAAATATCAGTTGGATGAATAAACCAGATTATTCAAACAATATTACCGATTTAATAGAGAATTATAAAAAAGATTTAGGTTGGGCTGCTGGTCCTACAAGTGGTAGAATTGCAGTAGAACAAATAGTAGATTTAGAAGAAGTTTATTTAATAGGACATGATTTGTGGAGTTATAATCATTTAGTAAATAATCTTTACAAAGGAACAAAACATTATGTTCCAGAAGGAAATGGTAGAACACCAGCAGAAAATTGGATGATACAATGGGGTGCTTTATTTACAGAATATAGAGATATTAAATTTATAAAGGTAAATGAGAAACCAGTAGGTACAAGTGATGATATTAATTGTGTTATTGACTTGTGGAGAAACAACAAAAATGTTGAATATATTACATATGATACATTTAAGGAAAGGTTAGATGATATCAACCAGACTTGACAAACATCCAAAAAAGATGTATAATGGTGATTAAACTATTATAAATAGTATTGTAGCATTGCTACGATACGAAAATATAGACAATACAATAATACGAAAATATGGAGAAAAAATATGGACTTCGATACATTAAAAACATCGGCTAGTGGTTTTGATAAACTAACAAAAGCGCTAGAAGAAAACCTCAATCCTGAGGATTCAAAAAACAAAAACAAATATCAAGATGAAAGGTTGTGGAAACCAGAGCTAGATAAAACTGGTAATGGTTATGCAGTACTTAGATTTTTACCAGCAAGTGAAAAGGAAGATATGCCATGGGTAAGAATTTGGTCACATGCATTTCAAGGACCAGGCGGTTGGTATATTGAAAATAGTTTAACAACATTGGGTAATAAAGACCCGGTGTCAGAAGAAAACACAAGATTATGGAACACAGGTGCTGAATCTGATAAACAGGTTGCTAGAAATCGTAAGAGAAAACTTTCCTACTATTCTAACATTCTTATTGTTAGTGACCCAGCACATCCAGAAAATGAAGGTAAAATATTCTTGTTCCGTTTCGGTAAGAAAATCTTTGATAAAATAACAGAAGCAATGCAACCAGCATTTGAAGATGAATCACCAATAAATCCATTTGACTTTTGGAAAGGTGCTAATTTCAAATTAAAAATCAGAAAGGTTGATGGATTCTGGAATTATGATAAGTCAGAATTTGAAGGTACTTCTGCTATTGCTGATAATGATGATAACATCAAAGCAATATGGAAAAAGCAATATCTTCTTAAACCATTCTTAGAGGCAAGTAATTTTAAATCGTATGAGGAACTCAAAGAGAAACTTCACCGAGTAATTACAGGTTCTAAGATTACAGACACGGTAGAACATGTAGACCTCCCATCCACATCTGCCGGTACTGTTAAAAGTAGTGATAGCGCCCCTATAGCGTCTGCTAGTGAAAGTGATGATACACTTGATTATTTTAGTAAGTTAGCAGAAGAATAGAGGTAATCTCTCTCCGCTGTCGTAAACTTTAGGGCATATCTAGTAATAGGTATGCCCTTTTCTGTATAAATAGTATTATGGCAAATAGTATATTCGATAAAATTAGTAATAAGACAGGTGGTGTCAGAAAGTCAGCAACATGGTATAGAAATGCCGTTGCTAGCTTAGGTGACAGAATAACTGCTAGAAAATTATATAATCAAGGTAGAATTAATGCTAGACCTTCATTGGGCAGATTAAATTTATTTTTTTATGACCCTAAGACTAAAGAAAAATTACCATATTATGATACTTTTCCTTTAGTGTTACCATTAGAAGGATTTAGAGGTGGGTTTGTAGGTATGAATTTTCATTATCTATCACCCATGATACGATTTAGATTGTTAAATCAATTACAAGGATTTGCAACAAATAGTAAATTTGATAGTACAACAAGATTAGATGTAAGTTATCAAAGAGTAGCAGGTCTTTCTAGAGTAAAAACAACAATTAAGAAATATTTATATTCACATGTTAGGTCAGGTTTTATGAGAATTGATACACAGGATGCTCCAACAGCAGTTTATTTACCTGTTCAACAATTCCGCAAAAGGAGTGCAAGTTATGTTTACGGACAAAGTAGAGGATAAAAATGTATAATTTAATTACAGCTAGAATGTGGTGGAAACAAGAACTTTCATCAGGAGGGACATCATAGCGATTTTTAGAGGTGGGGTTAAGATATTTGGTTCAGATATTAGAATAGGTGTACCTAGAGATACATCATTAGATAATATTAATTTTGACCCAAGATTTGCAGATATAGAAGGTGGACAAGCACCAGATAATCCTAATTTATCAGCAACACAACCAGCAATAATAAATCAAATGCTCCAATACATAATGCAAGGTGAAGGTCTGGCAAGAAGTGGTAGATTTTATGCCTCATTTACATTACCAGGAGGTATAAAAGGACCTATAATGGGTTCAGATGAAGAATTTGATAACTTTTTAAATGAAGATGGTCTACCTGTGGAAACTAAAGGTTTTGCAACATCTGAACTTTTATCTAAAGTACAGGCAAAGGATGGTAGGCGTGTAAATGCATTTTGTAAGGCAATAACAATGCCTGATAGAACAATGACAACAACACCGATTATAAATGGACCAGGTGCTCCAAGACATATTGTTACCGACCACACATATGGTGATTTACAAGCAACATTCTATGCAGATAAATATTTAAGAGAAAGACAATATTTTGAATTATGGCAAAAAGCTGCAATTAATAATCTATCTAATAATTATGAATTTTATGATAATTATGTCAATGATGTAGATTTATTTAATTTGGGACAATTTGCAAATAGTGCCGGTTCATCAGAAGACCCACATGCAAGGGATGATATGACACATGCTGTTAAACTATATGATTGTTATCCTACAAGTATAGGGGCACCAGCATTATCTTATGATAACAATAACATTTTAGAATTTACTGTAACATTTAAATACAGATTTTGGCAAAACTATTTTATTACTAAAACTGCTGATGTAGGATTAGGTGATGGTGGATTTGATAGGAGTATAGAAGATGAACCCGGCAGAATAAACATGGGGGGTGGTTTATTAGGTGGATTTTTGAATCTATTACCACCAGAATTAAGAAGAGCAGGAAGAGGAGTTTTAGGAGATTTAAAACGAAGAATACCAATAGGAGATTTAACAGGCGGAAGAATATTTCCACCATTTTTATAATAACAAAACGAGGATATTATGGCTTTACCAAAAGTAGAAATGCCGACTTATGAATTGACTTTACCATCAAAAGATGAAATTGTTGCGTTTAGACCATTTACAGTCAAAGAAGAAAAAATATTAATGATTGCTGGTGAATCAGCAGAACAGAAACAAATTATTAATGCAGTATGTGAAATTATTAATACATGTACATTTAATAAATTGAATGCTAGAAAATTACCTCTATTTGATATAGAGTATATTTTCTTACAGATAAGAGCAAAATCAGTAGGTGAGATTGCTGAATTTAGAATATTATGTCCAGATGATAAAAATACATATACTAAGATTGAAGTAGATATTAGTAAGGTAGAGGTTCATGTGGATGATGAACATAATAATAGAGTTATTGTGGATGAGGATAGGAAATTAGGGGTTGTTTTTAGTTATCCCACACTAGATATATCAAAGGTTGATTTTAATCTTGATGATATGAAAACGGAAGATGTTTTTAATGTATTAGTATCTTGCGTTGACCATATTTTTGAGGGGGAAAAGATATATCCAGCGAAAGATAGCACAAAAGAAGAACTTGATGAGTTTTTTGAAAATCTGAATCAACAATCTTTTGTTGAGATTAAAAAGTTTTTTGATACAATGCCTCAATTAAAACATGAAGTGGAGGTTGAGAATCCTAAAACAAAAGTGAAAAGTAAGGTGACATTTAGGGGACTAAATGATTTTTTTCAATATGCCTCTCCCACAACAGCCTAGAGGCATGCTATGAAACGAATTTTGCACTTATGCAACATCATAAATATAGATTAGAAGAAATTGAAAATATGATACCATGGGAACGAGATATATATGTTACCATGTTAATTAACTATATAAAAGAAGAAAACGATAGAAAACGACAACAACAGGAGAGTACGAAATGATACCAATGGAACTTATAAGTATGGCTGGTTCAACTGTCCTTGGTGGAATACTTTCCATCATGGCTCAGAAAGGGAAAGATGAGGCAGAAAAACAAAAAATGCTCATGCAACGAGCAGAATTTGCAGCTGTACAAACAGATAAAGCAAGAGCAGTAGAAGATGGATTTACAAAACACACAAGGCGTTGGATTGCGTTGATGTGCGTATTTGCAATTTTAGTATTACCTAAACTTGTATTTTTAATTTCACCTGAAACACCAATATATGTTGGGTACACAGAAGCAGTAATGCAAGGATGGTGGATATTTGCTAGTAGCACAGATGTAACACAATGGAAACCTTTAACCGGAATGGTAATAACACCATTAGATACACATGTAGTAAGCTCAATTATTGGGCTATATTTTGGAGGCAGTTTGGTCCGTAGATAAAAATGGTAGATACAACAGTAGATAAAGTAAAATTTGATAATGAGGCAGATGTAAAACCTCTTGCTCTTTCCCTAAAGAAGGTTTTTGCCCCATTATTTAAGGTAGTACCTTCTTTGGTGAAAATTCCAAAAGAAATAAAAAGACTAACAGATAATCTTAAAAAAGATATGGATAGTGGTATGCCTGAAAGAAATGATAATGCAAATGAAAGACTTATGTCTATGACGGAGATATTGACTGACCACTTTCTTAAAGCCATTCAAGAAAATCAAGCTAGAGCTCAAGCACAGTTAGAAGACTTAAAGAGCACAGGTGCTCCTGCTAAGGTTGTACAAACTGGTGCTCAAACTTTTGAAGCTCGTGTATTAAATGAAATGGAAATTCTTAAAGAACAAAATAAGTTAAAGAAACAAACTAAATTAAGAGTAAAAACCGAAGAAAAAATAGCAATTTTAAAAGAGAAATCATATAAAGGAGAAGAAGGAGCACAAAAACAATTAAATAAAGAAATAACCCGATTAAAAAGAATAACAGATAAAGAACAACAAACGGCCGAAGGTTTAGGTGATAAGGCACACCAACCTGGACCGTCTGGAGGTGGTGAAAGTAATGTACCACTACCTTTACAAGAATTTGGTGAAAACTTGAAAGCGTTTTTCACAGCGCCTCTTGAAGCCTTTCAACAATTAGGTAGTACGGTTAAAAGTTTTTTAAAACCATTTAAAGGATTAGTTAAGGGTTTTAAAGGATTTGGTAAGGGTTTAAAAGAAGTAAGTGGTGATGATGATGGTGGAGGTGGAATAATATTCACATTAATGGTTGCTTTCAAGGCATTAAAAAAAGCACTTACCGCATTTGTGATGATGATAGTTACAGCTATAGTTACATACTTAGCGCCATTATTAATTCCTCTAGGTCTTATTGTTGGTGCTTTTGCTCTTCTTAAAACTGCTGTTGAACTGTTGATAAAAGGTTTTACAACGGCATATAATTGGATTGCTAGTTGGGTTCCTGGTATGGATTCTATCGGTACAACTGATGATGAAAAAACTCTTGAAAAAGAAACAAAATTTGATAGTTCTAAAAGCATTTTCAACCAACCAGATAAGAAAACAAATCAACAATTGTCTAATGAAGCATTGGATGCTAAATCTAATATTGCTCAAAGAGAAGCTGACGCTGGTGGATTTTTAGGTACAGGAAAAGATATGTATGGTAATAATTTACAAGATAAGGCAGATAGACTAAAAGAACAACAAGTTATGAGAGCAGGAATAGAAGATAGAACTCAAAGTGGATTAATGAATATTATTAATCAACAAAGTATTCAACAAAACACAACAGATAATGTTGTAATAACTAGACCTAGTATTGGGAATACAGTAGCTGTCGATACTTCCTAATTAATATTTAATTCCTTTTCAGTAAATATCTTAAACTCAATTCCATTATTAGAACAATATTCTTTTGCCGCCTTCCATTTAGATATGTTTTTAATAAAAGCAAATTGTTCTTTAACATATCTTTTAGTTTTACGAGAACGAGGTCTTGGAGGTTTACATTGAATAGCAGGTTTAATCTCAATCATAATTTTTTTACCATTACTAGTCTTAACTAGAAAATCAGGAAAGTATCTATGAATCTTTTTATCAATAGGACTAACATAATGGACAAACATTTCTTCACTTGCCCATTCTATTATTTCTGGATTAGTATCACAATGTTTCATGAACTTTTTTTCCCAAGAAGAACGATAGATAATTTTACGACTATCTCCCACATATTTCTTTGGATTAGTAGGTCTAAATACACCTTTATAGGGTGCTTTATAAGTTTTATTGCGTTTTGATGATATCATATGACTATTTATCGTATAAATATAACAAAGAATAAGGGTTGCTCGGTCTATTACTTCATGCATTATAGGTCTGACAACCGAGGACATGGATGTCCTTTTTTTAATTAGAGGTAAATATGTCTATACTAGGAAATATGTCTAACTTGTTATTTGGTGTTGATACAGTATCAAACGATATAACAAATGAATCACCACAAATGTTAGCTGCTAGGATGCAATCAACATCAAAGTTATCATTAGGAGATACCGACCAATCTGCTATATGGAATGATAGGGACCCATTTAATTTTAAGTATTTTCATTATCCACAAGAAGTAGGTCATCTAGGTGACGGTCATTATATACAATTTGATATATTAGAAAATAAAAAATCTAAAATAAAATACTCAAAACCTACAAATAAATTAGATTTAGACCTTAACACAGAAGGTGTTGATTCACAATATGGAGAGATGTTAGATAGCGTCGCTAGTAAGGCATGGGAAGGTGTTTCAGGTGGGCTCAGTAGCTGGTTTGAAAATCAAGTTGATAGTGCTGATAAAAAGTTTTTAAAAGGGGCTAGTAAACAACAAGCAGCTAACAAAAGAGCTCAAATGAAAAATAAACCTAGAGATAGGTTTGAAGATACACACGATACAAAAGCTAGTACTAGTATAATACTTTATACACCACCAACCACCAATAAATTTGGTTATAAGGCAGCTTATGATAATGCAGAAACAGGAATGCTAGGTGGGTTAATGGGTTCAGGAACTAACTTAGCAGATGGTACTTTTGGTGAGAACACAGGAAAAATAATCCAAATGGCAATACAGACAGCTGCAGAAATGTTTGCACCAGGTGTAGAAGCTGCTACAAATAGAAAAACAGGTATGGCAATGAACCCTAATTTAGAAATGGCATTTAAGTCTGTACCGTTTAGAGATTTTACTTTTGCCTTTGATTTTGCACCTAAAAATACTAAAGAATTAGACCAGGTACATAAAATTATGCAACTATTTAAATTTCATATGTTACCAGCATTAACACAAGGAGAAGGATTTTTTATATCTCCATCTCAATTTGTATTAACATATATGTATAGAAAAGACGCTAACAATTATATACCTAAACTTGCAAAATGCGTATTAACAGGTATGGATGTAGATTATTCACCAGGTGAAAAGTTTACAACATTAAAACCTGATGAACAAGGTGCTTCACCACAACATATGAAAATGAGTTTATCATTTACAGAAATGTCTATTATAACTAAAGAAACAATAGGGAGTGGTTATTAATGTATTTTAGTAATTTTAGAAAAATATCTTATGGTTTTGATAAAAAGAATTTCAAAGCAGTTACAGATATAATGTCAAGAGTTAAAATTAGAGATAAAGTTTTAAATGAAGCAACTCTTTATAATAAGTATGAGATAAAATCTGGAGAAACACCTGAAAATATAGCGTTTAAAGCTTATGGTGACCCAGAATTGCATTGGATAATATTATTAACAAACAATATCAAAGATAGATATTATGATTGGCCATTATCAGAACAAGAACTTGAACTATATCTTAAAGATAAGTATTCAAATCCAGATGGTACACATCATTATGAAATCACACAGTCAAGTGGAAGAACAACTGGTAATGGACCAGATGATTACACACACAAGATAGAAGTAAATAGTACAACGAGTGGAGCTTCATCTGTTTCTAATAGAGAATACGAATCAAGATTACAAGATGAAAAAAGATTAATAACAATATTAAGTTTAAAATATGTAAATACTTTTATAGAAGAATTTATAAAATTGATTAGGAAATAAATTATGGCAAATGAGGCTGGTTCTTACATATTATCTGATGAGGTACTCCTTACATCATATCTAAGTGAAGCAGGTACTAATGACCCAATTAGTATAAATATCCGACAATTAATGCAAGAGATACAAATTTTTGAAGGTATTAATAAATCAGTACTATCAGGATATATTACATTGGTTGACGCCGCTGGAGTTATGGATGATTTACCTTTAACAGGTCACGAACTATTACAATTTAGATTACATACACCAGGTTTCTCACCTAAAGATACAAAATTTCCTAAAGGATTTGATTTTATTAAAAATCCAATGTATATTTACAGGATTAATAATATATTAAAACCTACACCAGGTGCAAAAATGTACACATTGGAATTTTGTAGTAAAGAAGAAATAAGAAACAGTCAAAAGAAGGTATGTAAAGCATATCATAACCCTATACATACATCAGTCGGTTTAATATTAAGAGCTGAGTTAGGTTCACCAAAAGATTTTATGTATGAAGAAACTAAATTTACTCCTAAATATGTAATACCTAAATTGACACCACTTAATGCTATAAAATTTTTAGCTAGTGAATCAGTATCAAAGAGAACAAATTCCTCTGGTTATTTTTTCTATGAAACATCAGATGGATTTCATTTTAAATCTTTAGGTGCTATGATACACACAGGTGCTAGTTATAAGACACCTGTTATGGATTATGTTGATTCACCAAAAACAGATTCAGGTAAAATGTATAAGTCAAAAGATGGTAAAGCAGGTAACCTAGGTAAGGTATTAGATTTTAAAATAGTGAGTAGATATGATACTCTAAAAAATATTAGAAAAGGAGTATATGCTAGTAGATTGGTTAGTTATAATGGAATGACAAAAGAATTTAAAGAAGAAGATTTTAGTTATCCACATGAATATGAAAAGATGAGGCACATGGGACAACTTGTATCAGGAAAGGAATCTAGTGGTATAATGCCTATATTTAATTTTGAAAATGAAAAAATAATGAGTGATTATCCTGAAGGTAAATATATGTTTAGAACAACAGGATTTGGAATGCATGATACCCAAGCAATGAAAGATGGTAAAGAAAATCGTATTAATGATGTACCTATTGAAGATACCTTACAAAGAAAGGTATCACAGAAAGAAGCATTTAATAATATAGTGATTGAGATATTAGTACCAGGTAATACTGCTGTTTCAGCTGGTGATGTTATAAATTTTCAAACATTAACCTCAACGAAAGATAAAAAGAGTGAAGAAGACCCTTATATGTCAGGTAGATATTTGGTGACAGAAATCAGACATTTATTACAAGTTAAAAAACACAATATGTTATTAGTATGTGCTAAAGATAGTGTTGGTAAAGAGTATCTAATGAATGATAGAGAAGTATTAAATATAAACGAAAAAGGTGTTGTGGGAACAGATTATGAAGAAGGTAATATAATTATTGATACAGGAGATGGTATTTGGTCATGATAAATAAAGAATTTATGGGGTTGAATGGATTTATTTGGTTCATGGGGGTAGTAGAAGACCGAAATGACCCATATATGGCAGGTCGTGTAAAGGTAAGATGTTTTGGACATCATACTGGTAACAAAACAGATTTACCTACCGAAGATTTACCTTGGGCACAAGTTATGTTGCCTGTTACATCATCTGGTATATCAGGCATAGGACAAACACCATTAGGACTTGTAGAAGGTTCACATGTATTTGGATTTTTTAGAGATGGTGAGAATAGACAAGAATTGGTAGTCATGGGGTCTTTACCTGGTGCTCCTAAAGAATTAGGAGACCCAAATAAAGGTTTTTACAGTCCTAAAAAAGGTGAAGATATAGCACTACCATATTATAAGAATAGAGATATGTTGAAGGGATATAGTAATTATCCTAGATGGAAAGATTCTCCTGATACTAATCAATTGGCAACAGCACCAGAAAATTATTCTTTTTATGCTTCGCCTTACCACGACCTAACATACCATTATATGGAAAAAGCAATTGAAGCAGATGTTGTTGGTATTAAACCTGTTGCAATATTTGCTCAAGAGCAAATGCAACTAGCAAGTGCCTTTATATCAAAAGGTACATCTTCATTATTTGGTTTTGTATCAGATATTATTACCGGTTTAGCATTGGATGTAATTGGTAATCAAATAATAACTGGTTCCAAGGTTTTATATAATTCATTGGGTATTACACAACTTGTGAAAGATACTGTACCTTCACTTGTTTCTGGTGGTACCGCCGTTTTAGAAACTTTAAAACAAGGCACGGACTGGATAACAGGTTCTACCTTATATCTAGCAAAAGGTGCTGATGGATATTTGAAAACTACATTATCATGGGATGCAACTAAATTTGGTGATTTTACTCCAACACAATCATCTTTAAGGGCAATAGGAGGCGAATTAACAAAAGTAGGAACTAATACTTATCAGTTAGCAATAACAAATCCAAATACTATGAGAGCAATGTTTGGTACAGAAGCTGTTGCTAACAATGAGGATATTCATTTATTCCAACAAG
>Ga0206685_10000360_pt1 | contig 14210 bp, 6 predicted proteins | sample M220012015metaG_FD_161049 | JGI IMG/M metagenome (GOLD analysis project Ga0206685, IMG submission 161049) | Ammonia-oxidizing marine archaeal communities from Monterey Bay, California, United States - M2 200m 12015 | ecosystem: Environmental > Aquatic > Marine > Intertidal zone | place: USA...
GTCGACCTCGGCCCTCCAGACTCCTTTACACTCGCAGTCTAGGCCTGCGAACTCGCGGATGTCGGCAGAGACTGAGAAGCGCTCTATCGCAGCGACCACCTCAGTATCGCAGGAACCGCAGTTGTGAGCACCCCTGAGTTTGCCGCCCGCAGTCGGGTGGACAATGATGCGTGCCTTCGACTCGGTGATGTCGGCGTGGGTACGCTCGAGCATCTCCACTAGGGACCACAGCCAGGGAGTGCGGTACTCGCGGTTGCGGTAGAGCCGGTCGACGATGGTTCGTCGTTGGATGTTCATTGGATTGACCGAGATGTCGTCCGAGTACGGCGCGACCTCACTGATCCACTTACTGGTGAGCTCAAGCGCGTCGCCCTCCGACATGAACGGGGGCTTGAACAAGAGGTATGTCTTGACCCTCAAACCGTTCTCCTTGAGCATGTCAATGGAACGATGCCACTGTTTGGTCGAGAAGCCCTTGTTGATATGAAACCGGAGGACTGCGTCGTCATATGCCTCCAGTCCAATAGCCACGGTACAGCCAGGATGGCGCTCGGCGACCCATGCGATCTTCTCAGGTGTGCACATCTGCGCCTGAGCCTCGATTACTAGGTCCAGTCCCCTTTCGTGAGTCTCCCTTAGAATAGCCTCCTGCCACTCTGGGGGATTCTCGCGGTCCTCGAAGAAAGTCCCAGAGGTATACACCTTGATCATGCTGCAACCTTCAAAGTCGTCGAGTCTGCGCTTGGCCTCGTCCCACTGCGCGAACAGATCGTCGGCTGTCACATCGTCGCGGACGTCGTTGAAGTAGCCGCAGAAGGTGCAGCCAGACTTCCACCACCAAACACACCCGCGAGTCCTGAAGATTACCGTGGCAGCGGTGCAGTGAGTACCGTCAGGTAAAATCTCAGGGGTCTTGTACACCGTTGCTGGCTCGGTGGAGTCCCATGACTCCCGTTTCCTCACCGAACCGGGGGTGTTCTCGGGGGCCTTGACTAGATGGTGTACTTTGACGGCCTTCGAACCGTCGCCCAACATCCCTGAGGCCTGTGCCATGGGCTTGCCGTTGGCGGCGACGACTTGAGGGTGCCGTAGACGATACTTTAGGGTCGTAGTTAGGTGACAGGGTTGCGAGAAGTGGTGACATGCGGGGCTTCCACCTGATACAGAACGTTCTGTCTGTTCTGGTGATGCTGTTCATTGCAGTAATCTGGGGAATTTCGGCTGCCCCCGGCTATCTCATCGTAATGTGGATCAGAGACCGCGTGGTCGGCGAGGGTCTGCTAATGGAAGCAATAGGGACGGGTATTGGGATTGGCCTAGGCTATCTTTGCTGGGGGATTTGCATGGTCTTGCTCTGTGGGTTTCTGGGTGGACTGCTACGGCCTAGACTCGATGAGGGCAGGGTACCCCTAGAGTCATTCACAACAATTCAATGGGCGTGGTCAATGATATTTCATCGCTCAGCCCTGCTCTTCCTGTGGGTGTTAGTGCCTTCGTTCCTCGGCAACATGTACTACCGACTGATGGGAGCCAAGATCGGTAAGGGAGCCCAATTGAACACGGACAACATCAACGATGCCGGCATGGTGACGCTTGGGGAAGGAGTGGTGATAGGCGGTCATGCCACCATCAACGCGCATCTCACTGAGAAGGGTGAGCTGGTACTGTCTCCTGTCGAGGTCGGTGACGGTGCATTACTCGGTACGGGAAGCATCGTCCAGCCCGGGTGCGTGATTGGTGAGGGCGCTGTCATCGCATCTAGAGCGGTCGTTCCGAAATGGACCAAAATCCCTCCCGGGGAGGTCTGGGGCGGGGTACCTGCTAAGTGCATCAGGCTGGCTGATGGAAACAAACCGGAGTGATCAGGACTCGTTCGCTTCGGGCTCGTCAGTGTCCTCTTCGTCATCGCCATCGACTATGTCCTCGACGGTCTCCTTGACCGCATCGAGGGCTTCCTCCATGCGCTCCTTGAATGTCTCTTGACTGGCCAGCACGTCCCTTGCCGCTTCAACTGCCCTATCTATCATCGTGTAGCGAGTGTGGATGGCCTCGTTGAGTTGCTCGAAGAGTTGCATGTGCTGGACGTACCAGTCATCGCGAGCGGACAGTTCTGCAGTGGCCACTCGGTTGCGCTCGTCGAGTTCCTCAGTGACCTCGAAGACACGGCCGAGGCGAGCCTTCTCACGAGTGTATAACTCCTCCATCTTCTCAAGTTCTGGCTCAAGGTGCTCGACCCTCTTGCCGGACTTAGCCCCCTCTATCTCGACCTCGTGGATTCGAGACTCCTTCTCGGAAAGGAGTGATTCTAGTCCCTCCTTGTCGATCTCCTTGTCGATAGCTTCTTTCTCGAGGACCTCGATGATGGCATTCTTCTCGGCCAACTCGTCCTCGACCTTCTTGTAAGCCACGTAGAGCTTCTCGAGACGGTCGGTCTCCTCAGCTAGCCTCTCCTCAATCTGACGCGCCTGTAACTCAGGAGTGATGGTTCCCTCTTCTTCACTCATACGAGCCCTCAAGGTGCTCGACCAGTGCATCCGCTTTAACCTCGGCGGAATCTGTCTCATCACAGCACGGAGTTACCCGGCTCATCTAGAAATTGCAGCTATAGTTGCGGACAGCACCGCAGTGAGCCTCTTTGAAGCTGGGATGTGCAGTTTCTCGTCAGGCCCGTGGGCGTTGTTACCTGGCCCCCCTGTGCCGGTGCACAGGAACTGGGCATTGGGGTACTTGCCCTGAATCATCGCTAAGAATGGAATTGTTCCCCCCAGCCAGATTGTCATCGGGGGCAACCCGCTAATGCTGTTCGCGGCCTCAGAGAGGGCTTGACTAGCACCGGAAGAGAGGGGCGGGGCACGGAAGCCGTCAGAGACTCCGACTTCAGGTGTGAACGTGACTTTAGCACCGTAGGGTGGATTCTCCTCAAGGATTCTCTTAATCTCGGAGAGGGAGGCCTCTGAGTCAACCCCAGGAGGGACTCTGAAACTGAGTTTGAGGTCGGTGTTGGTTCTGAGGACGTTTCCCGCAGTCTGTATTGGGGGCATCCCATCGGCCCCGATTACCGACATGCACGGCCTCCAGTTCATGTTCAGGAGTATCTCTGCCGCACCCGGTGTCTGGGGTCGCATGCCGTCGACCACCGGGAGATCGTCCCATACCGTGTCGCCTAGAAGTTCGACTAGTGAATCAGACTGTCCTCTGACCTCCTCGGTAATTGGCACGTGCATCTCGGGAATCAGCACCTCGCCAGTATCCGAGTCCTCGACTCTGTCGAGGAGCATCCTTGCAATCCTGAAGGAAGAAGGTATCACGCCCCCTCCATGGCCAGAGTGGATGCCCTCGTGAGAGACCTGTACGGAGAGAGTGCCGGATAGTAGCCCACGCAGCGCATCAGTCACCCAAATGTGCTCGTAGTCACCGCCACCGGTGTCTAGCACGACAATGAGATTGGGGTTGCCGAGGTCGTCGGTCAAGGCGTCAAGATACTCAGGGAGGTCGTACGAGCCAGATTCCTCGCAGGTCTCAATGATGAATCGGCAGGTCGGATGGGCAACGCCCTGCTCCTGTAGCATCCTGACTGAGGTCACGCACAGGTAGCCGCCGTACCCATCGTCAAGAGCCCCTCGACCGAACAGCCAAGGCTCACGTCGGACCGCCTTCCACGGGTGCAATCCCTCTGACCACAGCTCCGGCCGGGCCGGCTGCTTGTCGAGATGAGAATAGAACAGAACCTCTCCGGGACCTGTGCCCTCGATTGTCACCAACAGCACTGGGCTGCGCTCCCCGATACGATGGACCTTGTACGACATGCCGTCGATGGACTGGGAATTGAGCCAGCCGCAGAACAACTCGACAGTGGCGTCCAGATCTCCAGTCTCGGCCCAATCAGGATCGAATCCCGGGGAGAGAGCAGGGATGGCCACGAAATCCATCAGACTCGGGAGTATTGACTCCTCCCACAACTCATCGCTACGCTGGGCGAGGGCATCGAGATCTGGCTCCATGGGTTTGTGTGGGGTTCTCAGCACATGGAGTCTTCGTCTGAGTATTCACTGCTCTGCGGGGCCGCAGATAGGCAGTGCGCCGCGATGGAATGGGCAGTTCTCACAGATGTGGGCGGACTCCACAGGGAGTCTGTCAAAATCCGACAGCGGGGCGTCCGAGGCCAGAGCCATACCAGCAGTCCTAACAAGCAGTTCTTCCAACTCCTGTGATGCTTGATCCAGCATCTCCTTTGGGTACTCGACCATCCTGCCGGTTACTCCGACCAGTATGGCAGGAGGCAAGACGACCCTGTGCCTCAAGTTGGCTGCTTTTCTCGCGTTCTCTATGCTCTGCAACGCTCGATAGTACAGAGCCAGTTGCATGCGGTGCTTGTTCAGTATCTCGAACTCAGCTTCACAAGCAGGTCCGGAGTCCTCCGAATCTAGAGCTTCGAGGAGTCCCTCAGAAGAGTCATTGTCGATCAATCCAGCGTCCTCGGTTTTCAAGTCGACCGCTCGGATGGCAGAATCGCCGTTTGAGGTCACAGTGCAAAGCACGAGATCGATGATTCCGCTCATCTCAATGGTAGCCTTATCCATGTTCACCAGAGGCTCGGGTCCCTCGGGACTCCAACGCTGCCTGATCGCGCCTCCTGTCTCGACGTCGAGGGCGATATGGAACGGCATCTCCGTTCTGAGTCCCTCGAGCCTGTGGTCGTCCACCGATTTACGCTGCACCATCCTGCCCAGAGGTCCGGAGCCAATGCGCTCTGCCATGCCCTCGACCAGAAGGCGGGTTCGCTGAAGGTCAGCGTCGGGAGAGAGAAGTTCGGCGAACACCGTGGAATGGGTCTCGGGGTCTGACAGAAGATCTTCCCTGTGTTCCGTCCATGATGCTTGAAGCGGAGAACTCACCGGCTCGCCGTCGAGACCAGGATTACCGATTCCTATCTCCAGTATCCTGTGGAAGACGGTACCGAGAGTTGCGGGGTCAACGTTGGCTGGCATCCCTTTCGATGAATGCGCTTGTCCACCAGAGGCTATCGGATTCGGACTCAAGCCTCCCTTGGTCTCGAACCACTGTCGCCGTTGGCACTCTTGGAACACTGGGAGCCTGTTCGGAGTGATTCTGATTCGGGGGGCCGAGTCCTGCCTAGGAGGGGTGGGGTCCTCGATCTCGACCGAAGAACCAGCGGCGTCATCCAACCTCTCGATACGCTGCAGCGGCGTCAGCACTGGCGATTTGTCAGTATCCTCAAAGCAGTCCGGGTGATGGAGCACCAACATACCTGGAAGTGCCAAGTCGCCGCCAAGAGATGCATTGGAGAACATTCTGGTGGGATCGAAGGTGCGTTGACCTCTGGTTCTGATATCTGGAGCGTCCTCGTCGTCACCCTCATCTAGCCACGGTGAAGCAGTTTCTGCTCGTCTCAACGAGCCCTGACGCAATGACTCAATCCACATCTGACCCAATTGAGGTATCTTCTTGTCGTAAGTCCAAGGCATCCGAAGACCCTCTCCCTCGGCCCACTCAGTTCCTCTGTTTGAGCCCACCACAATCAGCCTTTCCTCCGCACGTGTGGCGCCTACATACAGCAGCCTGCGAGCCTCGGCGTCCTTGCGGGCCTGATGCAGCACCTGAACGTGAGACCACAACGCGGAGTGAGGGGAGGAATCGCTAGACCACGGCTTAGGATTACCTGCGAAGAGCTCGGGGCTCACTATCAAACGACTGCGGGTCTCGTTCCCCATGTTAGTCTGCCTGTTAGAGAAGACGTCGGCCAATACCACTACCTTAGCCTCAAGCCCCTTAGCGCTGTGAATCGTCATCACCCTGACAGCATCACCTGGTGGGACGGTGATGGCCTCGAGGGCGCTGGAGCTGCGCTCTCTGAGGTCACGTATCCTGTCTGCTAGGACCATCGCGTCACCGCCGACCTCGGCGGCCAGCGCTCTGACGACGTCGACAATCTGCTCGGCGTCTTGACGCGAAACGGAATCAGGGTAGGCAGTGAGTAGATCAGACCTGTCTATGGTCTCGTTCAGCAAATCAATCAGACGTCCCGATCCGGCCAGTTGGCGCCACCTCTCTACCAAGGCCTGTTGAGCGTCGCTCGAACAATGCCCTACTAGTCGAGACAGCAGATCTTCTCCTCGTTCTGCACCCCCGATGTAGTCCTGCAGCTGGGCGTCGTCCAAGCCAATGAGGACGGAGCGGGCTACCCAAGAAGCATGGTGGCGCGACCTAGGTCTAGCGACGAACTGCAGCAGTCCCTCGAGGGCATGTGCGGCCGGTCTGTCCAGCAAGCCCCCCTCCTGATCTGCCTGAGCTGGGATTCCGTGGTCGTGAAGATGCCTGATGACGACATCCCTGATATTCGGCCTAGTGGGAAGCAATATCATGATTTCACTGGGTGAAACGGGGTCTTCGGCATCCACCTGGTGCCACTTCCCATCTGCTGACCTGACACTGACTGGGGAACCGTCGATGAGGCTGCCAACACGTCGGGCTATCAGCAGGGCTTGGCGCTCGAGTGAGTCGGGTTTGCCCGCGCCAAACGGATCTAAGTGTGTGGTCAGATCGGTGGGAGGATTGGTGTCCCCTCCGGTGCTCAATGGACATATCCACTCGATGGCACCGGGGGTATCGCGCTTGTCCGGGCATGCGAACAGCGTCTGGGGAGTGGCATAGAAATCACCATTGGGGAATAGTCGATGCCTGTCTGAGAAGACGTCTTCCCACCACTCGTTCATCGCTCTCAGAAGCCCCCCACTAGTGCGGTAGTTCACTTGTAGGGCGATTAGTCCCCTCCTACGGTTTTCGACCTCAGTCCCACTTGGTGTGAGCAGGTTGCGATCAGTCGCATCGAATGGTATCCAAGCCACTAGATCCCTCCCTCCCTGTGCCATGTACTCGGTGGCTGTTGCGATGGTCAGAGTGTGTGCGCTCCTCGGATTGCGACTGTGAGAGTCCTTCCTGAGCGCTGGCTTGCGTGTCAGCTCAGGGACACTCGCCAGTTCGTGGTCGTTCACCGTCATCAGCTGCCTCGCGAATTCGAGGAAGCCAGTGACCTCTGCCTGTCTGAATGCGTAGATACTCTGCTTGACATCTCCCACGTAACAAATCGTTGGCTGCCATGGGGTGTCAGGGGCGTTCGGTTCGCCTTCGTCCACGCGCCTATCACCCCATAGCCTTGAGAGTAGTCTCCACTGGAGTGGTGAGTTGTCTTGGGCCTCGTCGATGATGAAGGCTCGGTAGCGTCTCCTGATTGTCATCAATAGGCTATGCCGGCTCTCAAGGTCGGCGCGGATGGCGCCGAGTCTCGAAGCTGCCTCTCCGGCCCTGTCGGGATTAGCCTCCAGTCGCTCCAGGGCTGCAAATGCCGCATCAATGTGGTCATCACGCCATGGGCTGTCCGTCAACGAGTCCAGTGCATCCTGCATCGAAGAGGGGTAGAACGACCTGCACGTTGAGGGGCAGTTAGCCAAAAGAAGGTCGCCGGCCAGTCTCTGGATGTCATCGAAGTCGTGGACCTCGTCCCTTTCCTTGAGTTTCCTAATGATTCCTTGGAAACCCCGGTGAGCAAGGTACAGATCCTGTAGATTGCGAACTTCGGCATCGAGGGTGAAGTAGTGCCTCGAAGCAGGACCATCGATTCGTTCGGGTAGAGGAATTTGGAGAGGTGAGAGAGGCGGGGTCCAATCTGCAGGTGAGGCAGGGGGAGCTGTGTCACTGAGCAGCATGGCAACCCGTGTGAAGTGCAGCATCAGTCTACCGCGGTCGGAGGACCACGCGGCTTTGAGATCGTTTACTATGTCCCTGATCTGGTCCTTGACGTGTGCCTTGGAGCGCGCATCTGGAATCCTTGAGTACTTCTCTATGCCAGCCTCCCATGAATCAGAGGGGAGGTGAAGACTAGGGAAGAAGGCCGGGTTGTTCTTCATCAGGGCAGAGGGGTTGAGTGTACAGACTAGAGTGTGGCTCAGCCACGTCAGTTGACCCCATGCGTCTTCAGGCGGCCCCCCATTGCTGAGGGAGTCCAAGCAGGCCATTCTGGAATCAGCCGGCCAGCCGGCGAGCGCCATGGAAGCTGAATTCTCCTTTACCAGATTGCAGAAACGCTGTGTAATCGAATGGACCTCGATCGCGTGTTCGGCGACCTCATCGGCATCGACTGATGCCATGATTTGCTGGTGCAGCAACTCGGAGGTGATAGTGCCGCCATCCATTATCCTGCGAGTTGCCTCCTCGATGAACACGGAACTTCCTACAAGACTGCGTAACACCCTAGCTGCAGAGCGTCGCCCTGAGTAGTGCCGCGCAATTCTGTCTCTGGCCGCTAGTATATCTGGAGCGATCTCGGCCGGGATGCCAGCATCAACCGCCTCCCCGATATGAGAGACCGAGCTAGGCAACCTCCAGAGGGTGTTTAGGGCGGAATCAACCAGCAGAATTCTGCCTGCGTTCGAGACGTTATCTCGGCTTAGGGCGTCTCCGAGGATACCTCGGTACGGTGAGACCAGTTGATTGAGAAACGCGTCGATGGTTCCTATTGGTGCATCTTCGAGCAGAGTCAGGAGTTGTTCGCTGAATCCCTTGTGCCTGATTCTAGGGTCGCTGCGCCAAGTCCCGTCATCTCCTATTGGGCCGGGCTTCAATCGAGATATACTTCGTCGCAGTCGGTCCCTCATCTCATCGGCTGCGCGGTTGGTGAAAGTCAGCAGCACTACTTCGCCCGGAAGTAGGCCGCCCCATTCCCTGAGGTCTATGCGCTCTACTGCTGAAGCGGCTATCATACCCCCTTGCAACTTGGATGGACGCTCTGGCTTGGGAAGTAGTCGAGTTGCTCTCTGATCCTCGGCCAGATAGTGCTCGATGACGCGATCAACAATCGTGCTGGTCTTTCCAGTACCCGCTCCGGCGTCAATGACTATGTGAGCATCTAAATTGAGTGCGAGACGTTGGGCGGTGTTCAGACGCATCAGAAACCAGCCTCCATCCTGACTTCGCAGACATTCCTTGCCGGACAGTAACCACACACTCCCGGTGATGGAGTCGGATGGACTCTTCCCGCAGCGGCCCCAGCTGCGACGCGTAACGCCACTGTTAGGCGCTGTGTGAGCCACGCCCTGAAGTGGTCGCTGTGTGGAGAAGGCAGTTCGTCGGGGAACCTGTGCAGTGATGTGGTGATGTCCGTACGAGTACCGAGCAGAAGATCCCCCTGAGAGGCAGAGTACTGCGAAGACAGTTCCAGCATGTGCTCGGTATGATGACTGAACAGAGAGATGCCGGCAGCAACCACCAAGTCACCTGGGTGGGCAATCTCCCACGCCCTCGCGTACAACGCCAGTTGAAGTTCGTCGAGCAGCCCTTCATAATGGCGTTTCTTCGCGGGCTTGCTCTCAGAGGTCTTGAGATCCCTTATCGCCACTAGGCGGCGCGGTCTCCATCCCGAACCGTGGACCCTGAGTGGAGCGACGCTCTCGTCTCCATCTGGATCTATCCACTCTTTAGTGGACTCATCCATTGGAAGGATGTCGACCCTGTCTATGTAGCCTCGAACCCGAATCGGCGGGAGCTCCTCGCCTCTAGAGAGATCCGAGGGTATCGATATCTCGATTCCTTTCTCATCGAAGTCTGCCACGCTCCATTCGAGGCATACCGGTGAGGCATGACGGACCGTTGATTCGGCCCTTACGATGGTTCCGATCCTTCCCGATGGCGGTACAGGGCGGGGATCAGTCAGCCATCGGTTCCACTCATCTCTGCTCATCCCAGTCAGTATCATCAGTCTGTGAGTCGAGACCGCGTCGGTCCTGTCAAGCCAAGGGGCTCTGCTGTCCAGAGACTCGAGTGCTATTCGCATCAGTTCGTCCTCACTCCTGCCAGATTGGGCGACGCTGCTGACAGAATTACCTTCTCCGAAGGGCCTCTCAATACCAATTTCGAACCCAAGGGTCTGACAAATCAGGTCGTGATGGACGTTGTGAAGTAGCTCACCGTGAGTACGTGGATCCAGATCCTCTGCCTGTAACTCGTCCTCCTCTGCCCTGAGTCCGTTCGACAACCAACCCATTCTCGGGCACTTGAGCCAGTAATACAGCCTGCTCGGCGACCATATGGGGACGTCCTGCTCGGCTCCTGCTGAATGACCGTGCCTCGAATCGCTGACATCCGTACCGGTCGCATGAGGGGTGAAAGGACGGGGGTCGATGGTAGGGGTTCTCTTGCCTCCAGCGACAAGGCCTCCAACCACTGGCCATCTATCGTGCGAGCGTGGGGGTTCGATACCGGGCGGTGTCTGACGGACCAGATCTGCCCTGTTAATGGAGAACAGATGCTGGACAGAAGCCTGGGTTAGGTATCCATCCTCATCGGCATGGCTCGGTTGCCGTCTCTCGCGATCGCGCTGCAACTCCGAATCCATTGATACCGATATGGCGCTGGGGTTGAGCGGTGCTCGGGCTGGTGGGAGCATGTTCCTGAGGGAGATTCCGTCGGACTGCCTGAGGCCGCGTGGGCTGACCGGTTGCTCGGATTCGGTGCGCATCACCTCGGCATCGTCATCGGGGTCGTGGGCTGCTGCCCACTCTCGAATGGGGGCGGCTGCCGGGGACGAGTCGTCGAGGCTTGGATCGAGGACTAGGACCTCGGGAGCCGCGGCAAGAAGGTGTTCGAGTTGGTGCCTTGCTGCTCTAATTGGGGCGTCCGGCCGGAGCAGGTCTAGAGAATGTCGCTCCTCGTCTCCGAGGAAGGCCATTTTTGGGGCTCTGAGATCCCACGAGGAGCTCGATAGGTTGGCTAGGATGATGGTATCGGCGGTGCAGCCGAGAGCGGCGGCTGGAGTGAGTACCCTGACCCTTCCAGAGGCTTCCGAAGAACCGCTTTGAATGCTTGAGGAGCGAACAAGGGGGGTGAACTCATCGACCCAGTTTGGGCCCATCTCAGGTGTGCTGTAACCCATACTGGACTGCATCGACCTTAGCGCCTGAATGTCCTTGACTACGGCCTGAACCACCGCTGACGGAGTGGGCCCCTCGCCATCACACGTTTCCATCACGGACTCCAAGTCAATCATTCCAAGCAGGGAAAGCAACCAGTCATCGCCGCTGTCTGAGGACTCAATCGCCGGGAGTTTTTGCCCCGTGTGGCAGCCCACCCTGCTGGCTTCATCGAGGGCTGCGCGATCCTCGCCCCTGAGCAACGGCCTCAGGGAATCAGCGACACAAAGGAGCCACCACTGCGTCGATTCTTTTCTGAACTGGTCACGCTCCGATATCGGTGGTCTCGCTATCGTCTGCAGCCATCTGGCGAGAGCCCCGGGGCCACCTAGGACATGCTCACCCCGAGCTAGCACCGTCAACATATCAGGGTCAGCACACGGACTGATTCTGTCCTCCGTAGGGTGAGCATCAGGGCTTTTGAACGGCCTGAGTGTCGCTTGCAGTGAGAGAGATCTCAACGCATCGAGGGAGAACGCATCGGAACCGTGGGGCAGGGTTGCCAAAGCGACCAACCAGTGACCCAGTGAGTGAGTGAGTGCCGATTGGCGCGAAGGAGGAAGAGGTATCCCAAGTGCCTTCAGACCCCTCTCCCATCGTGGTAGGTTAGACTCCAGCGCTGGATCCACTATGATGAGATGCGAAGAGGTGTTTGACTCAAGACGTTCTCGCGTTAACCTAATTGTTGCCTCAAAGGAGTGTTTCTCCCTCTGCAGCAGCACGCGCCCGGTGGACGACTCGGGGGGTGTTGATTCTGGCTGGTGCGGCGGTATCCATGGAGGAAGGTCCGATTGGGTCTTGATTGGGTGCTGGTCGAGCAGGAGCATGCCGTGGTGTCCGAGCCGGAAGTTACCGGGGTGAGCTAATTGGTGGATGGGGCAGTGCCTCGAAACTGCGAGCATGATCTCAACGTGCGAGCGAGGCACCCCTGGAGGGTGGTCGAGCATGATTATGCCATCTACATCGAGAAGAGAGAATGGCTTTCCTCCTTCGTACAGGCCATCGATAATGCGGGAAGCCACCATATCGGGATGGGTTCCTCCTAATCGCTTCTCGAAATGCTTGATGATGGCCCTGAAGGAAGTGATTCCCGGGCCGTCCCAAGCAGAAGCGGCTAACTCACGCGACAGGTACGAGTGTAGCTCGGCCAGAGCTGCGGTCTTGCCCCTGCCCCACCTCATTTCCGGCAGCGGATTAATCATCGGGAATGCTAGCCTTGCTGCCTCGCGACGGCAGGCCTCATGCAACACCAGTTCAAATCCGCTCTCAGTACTCAGAACCCTCGGTAGTCTCAGATCCGCTACCAGTGAGGACTTCAACGAGTCGATGGTATGGTGAAGTGTGCTGTCAATCGCCTGATTGCTCGGCATTTCAGCAAGCGCCTGCTTTCTGGATTCCTCAGTGGGGTAGACGACCAGAACTCTTCCCGAGAGGTCTGACTCGGATCCCGTAGGACCCAGAGACTGCCTCAATATATGCTCTGTGAGCCATGCCGGGATGATGCCTCTGGGCACCTCCTCACAAGTCACCTGAACGAGGGTTTCCGAGGACATAGCATCACCGAGCATACACAATGGTGGGGTGGGGTTATTCAACCCACCTCAAGGTCGGATACCTAATCTAAGATATCATCGCTCTCTACGTGACGGCAGAGAAGCCACAAGAAAACACAGCAGTACGGCTACCAACCCCGGTCCCGGTAGAATTGGAGGGCTGCAACAATCCGGAGGCCCTCTCTTTGACCAATCTATTAACAGCACAGCTGAGACATCGTCATCATCCCATGCAAGTGGGGCTTCTACAGTCATGGAGCCTTCCAATCCATCCAACTCAATGGCATCATGCAGCACGTGTAGGTAGTCCCCGACACCATTCGAGCCGTCCGGGAAACTGGCACTATCCTCGACAAAAAGAAGCCATGGTGTCAGAGCGAAGGTCCAGTAGTCATCATCGTAGTCGACGCGCAGATCGGTGATGTTCCATGAGAACTGCATCTCACCTGATTCGGTAGCAGAAACAGACATCCGAGCAGTCCCTATGAAGTTCCAAGAAGATCCGGTGGCCAATGATGTGGAGTAGTCGTTCGTGAGGCTGCTCGAACTCGGTCTTGTCCCCATATGCATCCTCTCCCCCTCGAACACCGTGCTCGGAGCAATTCTGGACGCTCCCCCAAATACAGTCGAGGCGTCGCCGTAGGTAGACTCCCAACGATACTCTGTGGCATTGTTGCCAAAGGGATCCTCTGGTTCAGACCTGTGCCTGTGATAGTGAATGCGCATGACATCGGAATCTCCTATGGTCTCATCGAGAGCCTGTTCCGTAGTCACGCAGTTGAAACACCAGGTGGCGGTGTAGACCTCGACGACCGGGGTCATCTCAGAGTAGTTGAGTACGATTTCACTGTCTGTCGTCTCGTTGGTCAGAGATATCTCTAGAGCACCGAGGACTCCTCCGGTAACTCCGATTCTTGCATCGTTCCACATCGAGCTTTGCTCACTGGTGGCAATGACTTGGGTCGAGGCCGTTAGGAGTAGTACAACCAAGATAATCGGTGTTGCTCTCACATTAGTCCCTATACATTGGGATATTGAATGCTTCCGGGTCATTGAGCAGCATCGAAAGCAGCGATGACACGATTGATGTCCTCATCGGTGATGTGCAGATGCACTACCGCCCTGACAGTCGATATATCGCCGTAATCGACACCCTGTTCTAGATCTAGAACATCGACGCCCCGTTCGGCTAGGCTATTGACCAGAGTTTTCGCCCCATCCTTCTTACAATTGATGTATACCATGTTTGACTGCACTGCTCCGAGGTCAATCGAATACGCCTCCATGGCGTCCACCGCCTCGGCGAGATGTCGGGCTCGGGCATGGTCCTCTCCGAGCCTATCGATGTTGTTCTCCAAGGCATACAATCCAGCAGCTGCAAGTATCCCTGACTGCCTCATCCCTCCACCAAACATCTTACGCCATCTGTGAGCCTCGGCAATGGTAGCGGCATCCCCTACAAGGACGGAGCCGATGGGTGCACCAAGGCCCTTCGACAAACATATTGAGATAGTATCGAAGTCTCTAACCATCCTTGCTGGATCGGTCCCACTGGCAACAACTGCATTGAACATCCGTGCACCATCCATGTGGGCGCGACAGTCGTTTCTATGTGCGACTTCACAGATTGCATCCAAAGTCTCCTGGTCGTAGATTGACCCGCCTCCTACATTTG
>Ga0206685_10000363_pt1 | contig 14174 bp, 11 predicted proteins | sample M220012015metaG_FD_161049 | JGI IMG/M metagenome (GOLD analysis project Ga0206685, IMG submission 161049) | Ammonia-oxidizing marine archaeal communities from Monterey Bay, California, United States - M2 200m 12015 | ecosystem: Environmental > Aquatic > Marine > Intertidal zone | place: USA...
CCTAGTCTTCACCTCCGTCATCCTCCTGCTGATTCTGCTCAAGAAGACTCGCCTCGGGCGCAGGATGAGGGCAGTAGCTGACAATCCCGACCTAGCGGCCAGTAGTGGAATCAACGTCGAGCAAATCCAACTGACAAGCGCGTTCCTGTCAGCGGGAATCTCAGGGATGGGAGGAGCCATTTTTGCAATGACTCTAAGGTTCACCCCGGAGACCGCCTTCACTCTCCTACTGCCCTCCTTTGCAGTAATCGTCCTAGGAACCATCGGCTCGATTCCCGGCGCCATAGTCGGTTCACTGATCGTCGGGTTCGTCAGAGCCCTCTCATCTCCCGTGCTGATTGGAATAGGACTACCTCTGGGTCGTTCCAACTATTCTGCTCTGGACGGTGTAATGCCCTATGTTTTCCTTGTAGCAATACTCATGATCATGCCAGAAGGCATTGGGTCGGCATGGGAGAAATGGAAAGTCGACAGGTTACGCAAACGGGCTGAAGAGAAACCATCCAGACAGTTGGGGGCGATTCTCGCCATATCGCCCTTGGGTGCATTGGGGGCGCATAACTTCCAGCAGAGGAAGAATGCCAGAGGCGAATCGATGATGATCGTGACCATCGGGGCCTATGTGTTCAGCAGAATCACTCGTTTCATAGCTGGAAACTCGTTTGCCGACGGATCCTGCTCCAACGACTGCCAGGGCTCCGATTTACATGCGACCAACTTTGAGATGGTGACCGGCAGGACGGAAGGAGATTTCATCAAACAGGACTCACCGTTCTCCTTCTCAGACGTTCCAAACCCCCCCGACGGTCTGGACGCATGGTCGCACGGTCAATGGCTCGCCAATGCGAAGAACGACCTCAACAACTCGTGGCTGGACTTGATGAACACCGAACTCGAACTCGTCAACACCCTGGTGGACCTAGGTGATGTCATCTGGCCGGCTGTACCGATTCTAATCTGGTTGATTGCCATGGTCGAGGGCTACTATCTACTCAAGGGCAGAGACGATGACGCCTTGGAGCCACTGACCGACTTTATCGCCAGCTTGACTGCCCCGATAACCCAGTCTAGGAACTCTGGCTCGGTAGCCATGACACAGGCTCTTGGTTCGGCCCAAGCCCCACTCGATTCGTTCCACACAACGCTGTACGATAGCCTAGATAGTTTCCAGTCGGGATTCGACCGTGAACAGAAATACATGCTTCTAGCCGTCTTGGTGGTAATCCTCGCCTCAGTGTTTCCACCGTTCTTCGCAAGGGCCCTATTGATCCTAGTTCTTCTGTGGATTGTCGGTCTCGCACTACTCGCTTGGAAGACGGGAGACTCTCCCTTAGGAGAATTGAGGCGCCTAGCGCCGTATGGCAGAGAGAGCCCCTTCGGCTCGTGGGTCGCATTCATCTCCCTACTGGTATTCCTGCTACTGTTCGTCGAGTGGCTGCCGGTAGCAGAATCTGAGAATCAGACCTTCATCAAGACACTGCAAGTTTCCAACGTACTACTGACTCTCGCCATCTTCTCGCTGATGGCCTTCTCTCTGAACTTGCATACTGGCGTTACGGGAATGGTCAACTTCGGAGTCATATTCTTTGTTGGGGTGGGGGCAATCACTGTGGGCATCTTGACCGCCCCCAAGGATTTGCATGGTTACGACTGGCCAATCTTCTGGGCGGTAGTAGCAGGGGTGCTCCTGTCGGCCGTATTCGGCTGGTTATTGGCATACCCCACGGCAAGGCTCCGGATGGACTACTTCGCCATCGTGACAATATCACTCGGCGAGATTGTACGTGTACTGCTGATGGGCGAACCTCTGCTGAGAGCAGGTTCGTGGGGATCGTCGATAGGCATCTCGCGTTATCCTATGCCGTTTGAGAACTGGTGGTTCTGCGGTAGTACAGTTCCTAACAAACACCTCATGGGGTCGGATTTTCTCTTTGGAACTGCTGACGACATTATCCAGCCGATGTCCCCTGATGATTGTGCAGAGGTAGTCGGAATAGGAAGCCCCGCCGAGTTACTTGGGCGCTCAAGTGGTAATTACACAAATGTCGAAGTGTTAAATCAGACATCAGGGTTTACTGACGTTTCCGATATTGTATATGAGGCAACACCGTACTCAATGGAACTCGGTCAACCAGCACCCTACATGATGATGCTCGCCATCATAGGCATAGTCAGTCTGATTGTGATTTGGTGGCTTCTAGAGACGGTGTTGAAGTCACCATGGGGACGGATACTTCGCTCTATCAGGGAGGACGAGGAGGTCGCGCAACATCACGGGCACGATGTATTGACTCACAAGGCGGCAAGTCTTGCGCTCGGTGCTGCTATCGCAGGTTTTGCGGGAGCTCTTTGGGCTTGGAAACTCACAGGATTCCAACCATCCTTCATGGCGCCTGCAAGATCCACATTCCTAGTCTGGGCCGCATTCGTGATTGGCGGAGCGGCCAACAACAAGGGAATGATCATCGGCGCTTTCATCTACGTCATCATGGAATTCGTCTTCAATGTCCTAGTAGCAGGGCAGGGCTCTTCAGACCTCCCACTCAATGAAACCGCTGCCATGATTGATCGCTTATTTGAGTGGCTGGTAACAGGCAGTGAACTCTGGTTCTGGCCGCACTTCACCCCGTTTGAGACCTTCCTTGCAATTGGAACGATAGGCCTTTTGATCAATAAATGGAACCTGGTCGAAATTGGTCTTTGTGGTGCCACAGTATTCTTCGCAAACGGGATTCTCCTAGGTGAGCGCTCGATAGACGAGGGCTTCATCAGCGGCACAATTCTTGCTGACATGGCCTACGTCAAGGTCCTAATGATTGGCTTGATGATAGTGTTCTCACTGAAGTACAACCCGAAGGGTCTGTTGCCCGAAGTCCCGAGCAGACCACCCCGTCGCACCGGAGGTGAAGCCGAGTGAAGACAGTGCTCCGAGTCAAAGGTCTACGCAAGGAGTTCGGCGGGCTTGTTGCTGTTGAGGACGTCTCCTTTGAGATTAGTCCAGGTGAATTCGTAGGCCTCATTGGACCCAACGGCTGCGGCAAATCCACCACGTTCAATTGTATCAGTGGACTGCTTGACCAGACTGCTGGCACAGTCGAGGTGTTCGAACAGGACGTCTCTACAAAGAGGCCTGATGAGATTCAGAAACTCGGCCTTACTCGCACCTTCCAGCATACTAGGCTGTGGCGCCGGATGACAGTCATAGAGAACCTCATGGTACCGCCGAGGAAGCAGTTTGGATTAGGCCTCAGCGACTCCCTGCAAGCGCTTCTTAGACCCCACAGCAGTTCAGCGGAAGAAGAGCGTCTGGATAAGGCGTACTCGGTGTTAGACCAACTTGAGGTCCCTCACATGGCCCACAATCTGACCAGTGAACTCTCTGGAGGTCAGAGTAAATTAGTCGATATCGGGCGCTCTATGATGGGCGACCCAGAACTCCTCCTACTCGATGAGCCAGTAGCTGGTGTCGCCGGTCCACTCGCGATGAAGATTTTCAACAACCTGAGAAACATCGTCGATGAGACCGGTATTTCGGTACTCATCATTGAACACAACATGGATTTCATTCTTAGACAGGGCGTTGACCGCATTATCGTCATGAATGAAGGAAAGATACTGATGCAAGGCACGCCCGATGAGGTCAGGGGCAACAGGGAAGTCATCGAGGCCTACTTGGGAGCGACTGGGGAGTCACAGGAGGAAGAGATATGACTCGGGTGCTTGAAGTGAATGCCCTCGAAGGAGGGTACGGTTCAGTACAGATCTTGCACGGCATAGACATGTACGTTGATGAGGGTGAGTTCGTAACCGTAATCGGACCTAACGGATGCGGTAAATCTACTCTGATCAAGACCATCTTCGGTATCGCCACCCACTACTCTGGGGATATCCAGTATCGAGACAATGACGTCTCTGGATGGAGAACGGACCAACTGGTCAATCATGGGATAGCCTACGTCCCGCAAGTAAACAACGTGTTCCCCTCCTTGTCGGTTGAGGAGAACCTACAGATGGGTGGCAACACACTCGACACCAGAACCCTCAATGAGAGAATTGAGAGGGCACTCAAGATGTTCCCGGACTTGCGCAACAGGGTGCACGATCTAGCAGCCTCACTGTCTGGGGGTGAGCGCCAGATGCTCGCTATCTCAAGAGCCCTAATTTCAAATCCTAGCTTTTTGCTGTTGGACGAGCCTACGGCCGCCCTCTCGCCGTTGTACCAGCAGCAGATTATCGACAGGATAGATTCGCTGCGAGAGGAGGGCATAACCGTTCTCATAGTCGAGCAGAACGCACGCCTTTCGCTTTCTCGCTCAGATCGCGGTTACATCATGGCAAGCGGTAAGATAGTCCACACCGGCGATGCCAGCCACATCCTGACGGATCCCGAAATCGCCGAGTACTTCCTCGGTGGCACCAGTGACTGAGATTATTCAATACCACAGAAAGAGAGCCGCACGAACTGGTTTTCGGTAGCCACCCTCTCAAATGGAGATCCTTCTCCGCTGAGATCCCTGAGGTGAATCTCAGCGGTTACAGCAATCGTTGCTTTGAACAGATGTCCTCCTCTGACCACATGACCGTCATCGGACAATACCACATGAATGTGAGTGAATGGGCCATCTGGCCCAGGTGCGAGATTCCCCTCTGTGCTGAGTAGTTCCATTGATTCTTCGTGTACTACGGTCTGGTAGACTCCATCTCCGTCCAGATAGCCTATTTCAGCCCCAATTACTCTACCAATGCCACTGGTGATAGCGGCCGCATTGATACCATGCTTAGACAGACTTTGAAGCGCCTCGTGCATCTCATCACCCGGATCGAGCCTGACGAACACATCTCTACCCTGACGAGAGAACTCCATGTCCCCCCATCGAGCCTCAACGCTTGAATGCCACCCAAGATGGTTTTCTAATAGCCTCGGCTGAATTGAAGCGCGCTCTGCAGTGGAAGCCTCCAATACCTCATTCGACGCCCTGCCTAGGTCGTTTTTCTCTACTGGAACAGCAGGGGTTGAGAAGGTCGGACCTTACTATTATATGCCGTGAATTCGGGCCCACAAAGCCCGGCGGTGAAAACATGACAATGGCGGCACACGACTCCTCAGCCAGATGGCGAACCTTCCTCACTGAGGCCAAGGAGAAGGAGATCCTCCTCTTGCTTTCCAAACAGACTTCTCCTCACTTAGTAATCCCTTTCCACGAGTTACAGGGCTTCGATACGGAATTCGCTGGCGATGTCCTAGACGACCCTCGTCGGATTATCGACCGTGGTAGTGAGACCTTAATCGACATTTGTCGGGAAAGAGGAGAGGAGGACATAGAAGCAATACTGCGAGTCACTGAACTTCCGAGGGATAGCAGAAGGCAACTGAGGGAAATAGGAACTGCCGATATAGGACGTTTAAGAAGCGTGGAGGCAATCGTAACAAAGATTTCTGATATCAAGCCTAGAATACACACCGCCATATTTACTTGTGAAGCATGTGGAAATCAAATTGAGGTACACCAGCAAAATGAGAGAGAACTAACTGAACCTCTGCGCTGCCCGACTGATTCAGGATGTGGAGGTAGTAGAAACTCAAAGGAAACTCCCACCCGATTCAATCTAGTCCTTAACATCTCTAGAATGGTCAACAACCAGTGGATAGAGATCCAAGAACTCCCTGAGAATGTTCCCAGTGGAGCTCAACCCACCAGAGGTACCGTACTCGTTGAAGGGGATGATATGGTTAACAGGCACCTTCCAGGGGAGAGAGTAGTGGCAAATGTCCTGCCATTTGTACGCAGCGAAGTCCGACGTAACAAGAAGACCCCGATGTTTGACATCACCTACCACCTCATGAGTTCTGAGCATGAGAGTGTGCCGTTCGACGAGATTGTAATCACTGAGGAGGAAAAGGAGCAGATAATCGAGATGTCACAAAGGGATGACCTGATGAGGCTCATGCAGCAGTCGATAGCACCCTCGGTGTTCGCGGTTGGTGTATTGCATTATGTCAAACGCTCTTTGGCCCTACAGCTCTTCGGGGGTGTTGCAAGAATCAACCAAGATAGAACTAGGACCAGAGGCGACATACATATCCTACTAATGGGTGATCCTGGGGTCGCTAAGTCACAACTCCTCACTTATATCGCCAAAATTTCTCCCAGAGGAAAGGTTGCTTCGGGAGGAGGGACCTCAAAGGCGGGATTGACCGCTGCCGCGGTGAGAGATGCTTTTGGAGACGGGCGATTCGCGCTGGAGGCAGGCGTCCTACCTCTGTCTGATAGGGGTCTGGCTGCAATAGACGAGTTTGACAAGATTAACGAGGAAGATCGCAGGGTTATGCACCCTGCAATGGAGCAGCAACAGATACACGTTGCCAAGGGTGGAATCACCGCAACTTTGCCAGCAAGGTGCTCAATATTGGCCGCGGCTAATCCGAAAGAGGGGAGATTCTCCAAGAGGGGGCCGAATCAAAGTATAATGCGCTCATTCGGAGAAATTGACTTACCTCCTGCCTTAGCTTCTAGATTTGACATAATTTGGCTAATCAGAGATGACATCAACATTGAGGACGATGAGAGAATAGCCAAACATATTCTAGCAACGCGCACCAAAGGAGTCAGCGAGACAAAAATCGAAGGAGGAATGGTACTTGATCCAGTTGAGAATCAGGAAGATTTGGTTTTCTCTCTGGGTCCAGACAACGTCGAGCACCTAACGATAAATTTCCTGCGCAAGTACATCGCTTATGCAAAACGAAACATACACCCAGACCTCAATGATGATGCGAAAGCAATGATTCTGGATTACTATACTCAGGAGCGCCAGTCTTTCTCCAGTGAAGACGCTAATTTCGATGCCAATAGGCCAAACGACGAAGGAATCATTCCTGTTACAGCACGCGCATTGGAAGCGCTAATCCGCTTGACCGAAGCCCACGCTCGGATGCACCTCAGGCAGGAGGCAAATGCTGATGATGCAAAAGTCGCGCTAGCTGTGTTCAAGCATTGGAGGGAGGAATCTGCAATTGAGGACGAATCTGAGCTCTACTCCGGTGTTTCAGCAAAGGTACGCAATGCTAACACTATAGTTCGCTCTATCATAAGAGAAATCTGTTCTGAGGGAGACGGAACTGCTCAAATCACCGAAATTTACAACAGAGCCTCTGTCAGAAGGATTACAGAAAATACCGTAGATGATACCATTTCAAGGATGTCGATTAGCGGCGAGGTGTTCAGTCCTCGCAACGATGTGTATCAGTTCGCCCGCTGAGTCTATTGAACAGGGCCTTCTCTGGGGGTTGATGGCTATGGAGCCGCGGGGCGATGTCGGCAACTCACAGGACCTTGACCCGACCGCCCTCGGATTCATGTGCGGATTGGAGATCCATCAGCAGTTAGCCACCGGGAAGCTGCACTCGAGGATGCCAAGCGAGCTGTTCGATTATGGAATCGAAGAGGTGCCAGATGGCTGGCCCCGTTCGAGTCGCCGTCTCAGGGCTTCTAGGGGCGAGGCGGGTCAGATAGACATCGCTGCCCGCTTCGAACATAGGAGGAACCGATCCTTCGTCTATGTCCAGCCTCCCAACGCTGGATTAATTGAGATGGACGAGGCTCCGCCCCTCGAGCACGACGGCAACGCAGTCGATGTGGTCCTCACCATGGCTGCGATGATGGATGCGAAACCAGTCTCTGCTCTCCAAGCTATGCGCAAGACGGTAGTGGACGGATCTAACACCAGTGGTTTCCAGCGCACCACGCTCATCGCTACCGATGGTGTGGTTGACACCCCCTCTGGAGTGGTTGGCGTGGATGTGATATGCCTAGAGGAAGACTCAGCGAGGAAGCTGGATACCCAGTCCTCCTCCACGGGAGAGACAGTCTTCTACACCCTCGACAGACTCGGTATGCCACTAGTCGAGGTCGCTACGGCCCCGGATGTGCAGACCCCTGAACACGCCAAGGAGACCGCACTAACTCTGGGCACTCTGCTCAGGGACACCCGCAGAGTTAGGAGGGGATTGGGCTCAATCAGACAGGATCTCAATGTGAGCATCGCCTGTGGAGACCGTGTGGAGATCAAGGGCTGTCAGGACCTTGATTGGATTCCACGGATAATCAGTCTTGAGATGGCACGACAACTGCACATGTACCGGCTCGCCAACGAACTTCGCAGTGAGGCCAACCTACCTCCCCTGCCTCCGGACAGGGACGACGACAATATTCCTGTTGAAAACCGAGTGTCTGTCGCGACCACGTCCCGCCTTTCTCTTGATATCCAAGATCTTTCAGATTGTTTCGCAGTTTGCGAGTCAGAGATGGTACGTACTTCACTCTCCGAAGGCTCGCGGGTGCAAGGAGTAGCACTCTCTGGTTTCGCCGGTAAGATTGGTAGCAAACGCCTCGACAACGATGGAGCACAACTTCCTCGACTCGGTAGGGAACTCGCTAGCGCAGCGCGGCTAGCCGGCGTTGCCGGAATCTTCCACTCGGACGAACTGCCTGCTTACGGAATATCAGAAACCGAGGTAGCAGAGGTTCGCCAGACACTCTCATTGGAGGAGTCTGATGCCTTCGTGCTGTGCGTTGCTCCAGCATGGCAGTCGGAACTCGCTCTGGAAGCGGTAATCGAGCGCGCCAGGGGTGCCTATCACAGGATACCTCGCGAGGTCCGCAATGTCGTAATCCGGAAGGGGCAGCCCGCTGACGGAACGACGACAGCGATGAGGCCACTTCCCGGTGGAGCGCGGATGTATCCTGAGACCGACATCCCGATTCTGAAGGTCTCTATCGAGCACTGGGACGGTATCCGAGACAACCTACCGTTGAGTACAGAGCAGAGGCGCGAGCGACTACAGGATCTCGAACTATCTCAGAATCAGATGGAGGCTATCCTTGGCTCCGAGATGGACGATGTCCTGATTATGGGAGTCGAGGGGAGTCTATGTGGATGCCCACCGGTTCCAGCCAAGGCATGGGCCTCAGCGATTTTGGACAACACTCGTGCAGACATAGCGGAAGGCACCGGATATGACGGATCAAAGGTCCCATGGCCAGTGCTCACACTAGCCGTACACGCGCGTGAGGAAGACATCATCACACGCGAGGGACTAGTCCCTCTGGCTCGCAGGTTCTGGCTGGAAGGACCGTCTTCCACCGATACCGAGTTCGAGGAGCGGCTGGAGTGGTTCGCACAACAGTCCGAGGAAGCCGGGTTCGCTCCCGCCGACACAGGGGCGGTTGAGGCCGCAGTCGAGGAAATCATCTCTGAGAACATGGATATGATTGGGGAACGTGGTATGGGTGCTATGGGTCCGTTAATGGGTGCTGTGATGCAGAAGTTAGGCGGTTCAGCCGATGGCAAAACTGTGAGCGAGGCTCTGCGTAAGAAAATATCAGAGTTGGGCGACTAGGATTGTTCAATAACCGATTCAACTGACTTCAGGCTCCGTGTCCGACTCTTTGAAACCAATCTCACTGGGAATACTCGTTTTGCTCTTGATATCATTCCCAAAAATCAGTACTGAGTGGGCTAGGATGACTGCGGAGCTGGTTGATGAGGAAGATGACCCACACTTTGGCCTACCCGATATTTGGGATGGTCAACAGGTCGTTTGCATCCACTTCCCCGAAGCCGAGGCACCCGGTGACTTCGACCAAGGTCGCACACACATAGATTACGATGGGACCGATTTCATGAGTGATGTCGAATGGAACGAGACCGGAGCATGCATCGGCGGATTTTCCGGTCACGACAATGGCTGGTCGCTACTCAACTCCGCAATCAATTCCACAGGGGACACTTTCTTACTGAACACCACGCAATACTCGTTCGGGCTAATGATCGACTCGATAGCGGGAGTTGATCCCAGTCAGATGTCGGGAAATTTCAGCGGGGCATATTGGTCGCTCTACCATAATGGAGCGCTCTCGATGATTGGGATTACTGAATTGGAATTAGATTCTGACAGCGTCATCACATGGCGTGTGGACACTTGGTGAGGCCATATGCAGGACAACCATGAAGTGCAAGTTGAATATCACTAGTAAGGGGGCGCACATGTTCGATGCACACGCGGTAGCACTTGGACCCCAAGGCATGCTCGTAATCAACATCGCAATGCTCTCCTTAATTGGGTGGGCGCTGTGGAGGGCGGAACAGAAATTGTCCTCTGGAAGCGACTTAATCCTCCTCGTTCTCTTGGGTGCGTTCGCAGTCTCGGGGCGTATCCTCCTAGATCCGATACCCAATATTCAACCAGTTACTGTCATCGTTCTACTGGCTGGCATCCACTTCGGTGCCGCTCGCACTGTGGCACTAGCAACAGCGGTGGCTTTGTGCTCAAACATGCTGTTGGGGCACGGACTGTGGTCACTTTACCAGGCTGTCGGATGGTCCGCTGTGGGAATTGCGGGCGCGACCCTGTCGAACCGACTCTACGTCGACGGGCGCATGATGATCCCAGCACTTGCTAGTCTAGCCGTTGTCTCAGCCTTCGCATTCGACTGGATAGTCTCGCTCAGCGCTCTCCATTCACTCAGCGGCGAGGTGTTTCTAGTCTATCTGACGGCTGGTATCCCGTACGACCTACTGCATGCTGCGGGTAATCTAGCCTTCGTCGCGTGGCTGGCCAACCCCCTCAGTGAAGTCATGACCAGGCACATCGCACCCCCGATTCCAATGGCGGTGAGGGACCCTGTCTCGAGCAGAGTCTGAGATTACGATGGTAATGGTCACTCGTAGTGACTTGAAACTCTCTAGAGGCAAGCTTGCAGCCCAATGCGGTCATGCTGTGGCCGAGTGTGTTCTGAAGGCCAAGCGCGAACAGCCGAGGATGCTCAAGCGCTACATGAGTGAAGGAGCGAGGAAGATAGTCTGCGAAACTCCCGATCTAGAATCACTGAGGAGATTGTTCGGAGATGCCCGAGTCTGTGGATTGGTGTGCTACATGGTGACCGATGCGGGTCACACAGAGATTCCTGCAGGAACTGTTACCGTGCTTGGTATAGGGCCAGGTCCACGCTCGGAAATCGACCCACTGACAAGCAGATTACCTCTAGTTAAGTGATATAAATTGAGAAAACCCACCGTGAGCGAACGCTCTAGACGGTGGGTATAACGGCTGGACTGGGAGGCATTTGCCCCCCAGTCCGCCTTACGTAATTCTGTCAGTTTAGTTTCCTAAAACGATCAGACCATGTCTGGGATTTTGGTGGCAACCAATGCGCCGACTCCGGCTATTGCACCATCCATTACCCAGTTAACTAGGGAGGCCGCCATGTCAGCGTCGCCCGAGTTCAGTAGTGCGGAGCCCATGTCTCCTGCGCCACCGTACGCAATTGCGCCAGCAGTAGCCATTACAGCCATTGCAGCGACCCATGCGTCACATCGGTCATACACTGTCCACAGGAGAGCTCCTGCAGCAAGCGTCCCCATTGCGGGCCACATGTCAAACTCCCACATCTCTGCGGCGACATACTCCGGGCCAATTTCGCCACCGTGCGTAGCGACCATTAGCGCTAGCGCGGCTCCGACAACCTGGAAAACCAGGCGCATTCCATTGCCCATCCATGCATCCGTGTCTCCTAGGTCGCCAGTCATTATGTGGCCCCAGGTAATCACCGGAAGGATGTGAGCTCCTCCAATAGCCATCCATGCAGCAGCCAGCACAAGGGCTCCCTCGAGGGATCCGTGTGTGGCAAGCCAGGTAACCATGAAGGCTCCACCCATTTCGTTCATATTTGTGTCCATATCCATTTTTTTTCCTCCTCACCTTAGTGAGTGGTTGCCGGCTTCCACGACGATTTATAATAGAATCCTACGAATTCCGGAAACAGACCCCCCTAAATGCAGGTTTTTCCGGTCACCAGTGTTGCTGGGGACACCTGATTACTTCTATCACATCAAGTAATTCTAACAACTCCGGTGCTACGCACCGCACACGAGACCAGAATATGCTTAATCCTAGGATTCCTGCTTCGCAGGAACCGTCATGAGGAAATACTACTCCCGAGGGACATGGTAACTCAGGTTAAGATCGAGCCCGAGGTCCGTGAAGGGCTGCTTGTAGAATGCTCAGGCCTTTCAGGCCTGGTCGGATGGCTTGACTCAATCGATAGGAGACCAGGTCTAGCAGAGCTAGACCATCAATTGAAAGGCCTCGAGATTAACCTGACAGCTCTCAAGGAATGCATCGGCTATGCCGATGACGGCTACCAGAGGAACGTGATCAAGAAATCCAAGTTCTACGAACTTGTAGCAGTCTGCTGGCTTCCTGGCCAGGAAACCCCGATTCATGATCACATCGGCAGCGACTGCGCCTTCCTCATCGTTGACGGCGTCTCTACCGAGACAATCTATGAAACCAATGAAGAGGGGCTGGCGTATCCGATAACTTCCAGACATTATCAGCCCGGAGATGTATGTGCAGCAGAGGAACCAGACATCCATCGAGTCTCAAATGACACCGATTCGGAACTCGTTAACCTGCATATCTACACGCCACCTCTGCATGCGTACAACATCTACGCCTCAGCCGAGTGATTAGCAGTCACGACGTCGATCTTGTACTCTTCAAGCACTTCACTGAAAATTTGAATATCTGATTCAAACGTCTTTGGTAACAACGGTCCGAAAGAAAAGCGGAAGAATCGAGTATATGGCGTTACATAGGAGGGGTCTTTTGAATGTGGACGGGCCATGTCGCATTCAGAAGCGCATATGATTGCAGCACCACGCTTGAAGAGCCGCGTGTTAAGCTCAGAACTCGTCATCCCCTCTGGGAGCTCGAGCCAGTGGTAGAATCCACCGTTGCCCGTGTAAACTCCGAGACCCATGTCCTTGAATGCCTTCCCATATCGCTCCCGCTGCCAGTTGTAGTGCTGCTCCACGGCCTTGCGAGCCTGCTTGACGCGGCCAGGTTCGAGTAGCTTGACGGCGTAGAGTTGCGATGGATGACTTACGCCCCCCATACCGAAGCTGGAGTAGTTAGCCATCATCTCGACATTCTTCTTGCTGGCGACAATCCAACCGACGCGGATACCTGGGGACTGCAGGCCTTTCGTGCAGGCTCCTGAGATGAACACGTTGCTATTGTCCAAGTCCTGTATGTACTGGATTCCACTCACGGAAGGAGAATGAAACATCTCGTATGCTTCATCCAGCAGTATGCCGTACCCGGGCCTCTCGGCCATCTGAATTAGCTCCCTAAGCTCCTCCCCTGAACGTGTTTGACCAGAGGGATTCTGAGGATTGGATATGACAGGCATGAGATTCTTTTCGAGATCTACTTCATCATCAAGTCCTGCGTGGTCGAAGTATGAGACGTTGCTCGGGTGGAAGTTGTTCTCCTTGGTGAATGGGACGACCTGGAAGTCCGTATTGGTCTGCTCCATAATGTCCAGATAAGCGGGCCATTCGATGTTTCCGATTCTCACCTGCACATGCTCCTTGAGGAAAGCCAACACGGTGTAGATGCCAGGCCGACCTCCCGCAAAGACCATGACGTTCTCGGGGGTAATCTTGGAGCCGTATTGGGAGTTGTAGTACTCTGCGATAGCCTCACGCAACTCCGGATGTCCCCCTGCCTTAGGATAGAAACGATCCTCCCAAGTGACATCGATACTCGCAGGTAGCGGAGGGCCCTCGAACTCCTCCAGAGGCGTCGTCAGAGGGAATCCCTGCGACCACGGGTGCGTGCCTTCAGTGCCCATGAAACTGCCGAAAGAGTCCCTGAACGCGTACAGCGTCTCGTAGATACCCATCGGGGGGCAGTTGTCAGACAGGAAGGATTCCACTTGGCGAGTTTCAACATCTTTGATATTACCTGACACGCCTTTTTGCTCTGCCATGCCTCGCCGTGAGGCTGCAAACAAATGAGTTTGACCTCTCAGTGCATTCAGCGTAATCAAAGGGTGCACGAACAATTGTTAAATCTTGAGAGTGAAGTCAGGGTGCTATGCGCCAGCCTATCCGACACTCAAACGCCCTCCCGATAACCCTAGTAATACTGCTTTTGGGGATGTCAGCCTCAGTTACTATTGACTCAGGCGACAGAGCTGAATTGGCCGAGGATAAGCCCGCCCTTGAGACTCATGTGAACTCCACTCTCCACTTCCCTGGATCCCAAGCCGGTTCGATATATTCGGCCTCCACAGTACAAGCCTCATATTACCACACTTGTGCAG
>Ga0206685_10000366_pt1 | contig 14025 bp, 7 predicted proteins | sample M220012015metaG_FD_161049 | JGI IMG/M metagenome (GOLD analysis project Ga0206685, IMG submission 161049) | Ammonia-oxidizing marine archaeal communities from Monterey Bay, California, United States - M2 200m 12015 | ecosystem: Environmental > Aquatic > Marine > Intertidal zone | place: USA...
GGGCGGCGCCGTAGGCGCCGAACCGGCCTATCTATGCAGCCAAAGAAGGCTTGCAGGGCCGTTTTCAGGAAGTTCCTCAAGTTTGGCGAAACCGACCCTTTCGAGTTGGTAGACCTTTCCGACTTCCAACTCAAAGTCCTCTAGCAGGCCGCTCTCGGAGATTATGCTAGCATCCCCGGGTCGATGCAGTTTGGCTTCACGCCCCATCTCAAGGGGCAGCCAATGTACTACAGGTCGGTCGTCTGACCTGCCATAAGACTCGATAGCGGCCGACTCTCCAGATACCGTGATGTCCGCATACTCCTTCAGTCGGATGCTGCCAACCGCGGCATCAGCGGCCTGGACAGCAACTGAATCTCCCAAGTTCCATTCACGGAAGCCCTCAACAGTGCCGCCGGGGTGCTTCTGGACGGAAACCCGCGAGTCCGGATTGTCTGTGGTCGAGTTGCTGTCTAAGGACAGGATCACCGGCTCACGCACGAAGCTGCGTCGCTCGGTCGAGGAGTCGATTCGCTTGGCGTTGAATGCCTCGATCGTCTGCATGGAGATCGAGATGTCCTTCTGGCTCAATCCGAGATCGATCCAGAAGTCCCGGAGTGATTGCGCCCTGAACCCTCTCCTCCGAAGCGCCCGAAGAGTAGGCAGGCGGGCATCGTCCCAGCCAGAGTGCTCTCCGGCTTCTATCGAGGCGCGCATATCAGAAGTGGAGAATCCGCCGAACTCGTGGACTTTTACACGTCCCCAGTACAGCGGCTCTGGATACGTCCATCCGAAGTGTTCGTAGAGCAGGGTCTGCTTGCGCGTGCTGTCCATCAGATCCTTGCCCCTGACGATGTGTGTGACACCCTGCTCGTGGTCCTCGATGGCGCTTTGAAAGTCGAGCAGCGGCCACACCTTGTAGCGATCACCGACCATCGGGTGAGGGGCGTGCTGAATTCTCAGGGCAGGCCAGTCGCGCAGGGCCGGGTTAGGCAGAGTCATTTCCGTCCTCACCCTGACCACTGCATCGCCCTCCTCCATCTCTCCGGCGTTCATCGCCTTCCAGTCAGACAGGCTCTCAGTGGCATCCTTACCCCTGCACGGGCAGTCTTGCTTGTCCTCGCGCAGCTTCTTGAACAACATCGAACTACAACGGCATACATAGCCGAAACCTCCGGCAATCATCCGCTCCGCATGCTCAAGGTAGACCGGCATCCTATCACTGGCGCGGATAACGATGTCGGCCGGGTTTCCTGCCAGCCATTCGTACTCGTCAGCGATCCAGTCGTAGGCATCAGGAATCGGCGGCTTGACCTTGGTGTCGGTGTCATCGAAGCGTAGCACCACTTTGCCGTCGTACATCCTCGCGTACTCGGAGTTGATTGCAACGCCTCTGGAATGCCCCAGTGTCAGTGGCCCGTTGGGGTTGGGCGCGAATCTCAGGACGACGCCTTGGGAAGTGTCGCCGGGCAATTCCCTCAGCCCCACGGCCTTCTGATGCTTCTCACGTTTGAGCGCCTCTGGAGCAGCCTGCTCGAGCTCGGCTCGCACAGCATCCACTCCCTGACTCGCTGCTAGTGAGTTTGCAGCAGCTACCTCGGCATCTACTAGAGGCATTAGATTGCTAGCCATCTGGCGCAAATCCCCGCGCTCAGAAAGCAGTCTACCTAGCACGCTGCTGGACCGTCCCTCGCCGCCGTACTCAACCGCGTTCTGCAGAGCGTACTTCCGCACGGTCGAGACGATATCGGGGTCCCAATCGGCAGAATCAGCCATGATATCCGTGGAGACCGCCGAAAAGCAGCATTTCACGCTTCGCGTGCCGACCACTCGTCGAGCGACGATTGAACAGTGGCTGCCCCCTCGGCGGACCTCATTGGAACTGGTCCTCCGTGGACCTCTTCCCACGCATCCGAGACTGTGGACCAACTCCACCGCAGACAGTCGTGCGGCAACCCACCGGAGACCAGTTCTCGGACGGCCTGACGGGTAATCCGGTCAGATGGGTATCCCGAGCCGAGTCGAATCCCCAGTTCCGACTCTAGTCGGGCTACTTCGGCGTCGCGTTCGACCTTGGCTAGTATGCTCGCAGCCCCAGCTACCCTGTCGTCAGCATCCATGCCGTGGCGCGCGACCATCTGCCACGAGGACCAGCCATCTCCGAGTCGAGAGGACAGTCTCCTTGCGAAGCGCTCTTCGTCGACATCGCAAGCATCGGCCATGATTCTTCCCTCGCCCTCTCGTGGTGAGGCTGCTTCTATGGCCTCGCCGAAGAGCTCTATCTCAAGGCTGTTTAAGTCTGAAGAGATACTGTTTGAATCGATTCTACTGGCTTCGCAGACCGCGAGGCCGATTCCCCACCCGCGGGTTTCGGCTTCCGCGCGAATGCGCTTAGCCACGTCTTCCCTGCGTTGGCTGCTGAGATCCTTGGAATCCCGCGCGCCGATGCTCTCCAAGACTCCCCTGTCCTCTTCGGGTATGCAAACGGCGCAGACCACCATTGGCCCGATGACCGGGCCTCTACCCGCCTCGTCCACTCCCGTGCAAAGCGCGCTCACAACTCCAATTCGAAGTCCGACGGACCATCATCATCTCTGTGCTTCTTGGGCACTACCTTGCGAGTCTCGGTTTCTGCGGGGTCGAGCATCACGTTGCTGGGGTGCGGCAGATCTCCCCCTGCCATCCCTTCTGCCAGCTCTATGGCCGCGTCTATCGCATCCTCTGTTTGGTGCTTGTCCAGCACATCACTGGCGGAATCAACCACCTCCTTGTCAGGTCCGATACGAGGCTTCTCCGACGGACCTCCAGACTTCTCCAAGAACTCTGCAGCGAAGCCCTCCGCCTCCACCTGTGGGCTGTCCACTATCTCGGGCGGCTTCTCGCCGCCTTCCTTGAACTTGGACATCCAGTCCTCGGCCTTCTCCTCCGTAGGGGGAGCCGGCCCCCTGAAGGCTAGGTCGCGCTCCTTCCTGATCCGTATTGCTATGACGACCCCGATGCTACCAGCGATGACCACGACGGCAATCAGGATGAGTTCGTGCCACACCTCAAGCCAGCCAATCAGCGCCCCCTTCCAGGCTCCTTCCGTAGTCTTTGGCGGAGGCACATAGGTAGCAGGGATCAGTGCTGAGTCCTCAGCGGTGAACGAGATGTCGGGCTCGCGCATCGAGCGCACCTCCACCGTCAGCACGACGGTGGTCTCCACGGGAGCCTCCAGTGGCACAACCATCCAGGCACTGAAACTCACCGATCCGCCTGCAGGCACGTTCAGTATCTCAAAGGAGCGAGGGGAGCTGGATTCGGTATCAGTAGAAGCCCCCTCGGGAGGAATCAAGCCGAACTCTGTAGCCAGATTGACATCCAGATTGACCACTAGGCCATCCGGCTCGTTGCCGGCATTAGTAAGAGTCCAGTATGAGGTCAGGTTGTTGTCCTCTCCGAGTTCCGAGGACACCCTCTCGACCAACCAGTTGTACACCTCGCCTACTGATATCTCCAACTCCAGTTGATTCGGGGACCAGTCATCCAACCACAATCCGATGACTAATCTCCCGACTAGGTCGGCAGGAGTCCCGTTTGCTATCGTACAAGAGATGACTATGCCGCTCATCGACTGCCCCGGGCCTAGGGTGATTTGCGAATGCGTCAATTCGACAGAGAGCCATTCAGGGGTCTGGCCAATCACCAAATCGAAAGTTGACAACACGTCTCCGGTGTTCTCCACACGCATGGAGCCATGACAAGTTCCTCCGGGGAGGATGTCACCAGTACATCCGTTTTCGACGAGAGTAAGCACACCGCCAGTGCGCGGGATGATACTCACCCTCTGAGATACGGTGGAGACCTCCTCCGGGGCCGCAGTGCTCCACACTCGGATGTCGAAGAACAGTGTCCCAGGGTAACGATTGGGGGACTGGACCTGCAGATGGACCTCGCCCGACCCGTTCGGTGACATCGCGGCCAACGATGCCTTATTCAGCACGATTGCCGCCCACCCGCCATCGGAAAACGCCATTCCTGCAATGCCTGTCTGGGAGCCGTTCTCATCTGTCTGCGTGATTTGGATTTCCAGGTCGCGCACCGAGTTGCCGAGGTTCCTCGCTGTCACAAACAGGTCAATCACCTCGTCAGGTGGGAGTGAGGCATTGCCGCCGCCCTCATCAATAGTGGCAGCGTGGTAGAAACCGTACTCCAGAGAGAAGTTATACCAATCACGCATACCATCGGAGCCCGTGGTCAGTCGCATGCTGAATCCATGAAGAGATCCGGCTAGTGGATAGCCCTCAGAGACCTCTGGCGCAGTGATGGAGAAACCCGTCCACTGGGGGGTATAGGAGGGGGCATCGTAGGTGTGGCCGACCTCTGGAGGCTCGGTGTTCGACCACTCAATCGACCAACCATCGGGACCGCTGATATCAACGAGCGCTGTGTCGTCGACCTCGGCGTGGTTGGTGAAATTGAAATTGAGTCCGATGGTGTTGCCTGGATCGATGTCGAAGACCGAACCAGAATCCGGACCGAATTCGGTGCCGCGGGGTTCGATTTCGAATGGGTAAATGTAGTCAGCAGTCTCATTGAACACAGTTGCAGCAGCGGTTTCTTGCAATTCAAGTGCTCTTGTTGGAGAGATTTGCCCGGGATAGGTGCGTCCTACTGGCGACTCACCGGTGATCACAGCGTGGAAAACGCACGCGGAGAGGTATGTCCCATCTATCGATGGATGCGAACCGTCGCTAGAATACAGAGTTGAGAATGGAGTCGAGCCAGCGCTTGGATCAGCTCCCGTATTGGCAATCGCGTCGTACAGATGCTTGTACGCCAAACCTACCGGCGCGATGAAGGCGGGTTCCGATTGCGTGGTGATATTCTCAAGATACATCTCGTACCCCTGCTGCAAATGAAGTTGCATCGTAGGATAATCTGGATTTCGCCACTGGTTGTTTGAATCACCATCCTTGTAACCCCATGTCATGAACAGAATCGTATTTCCACCAGAGTTCAGGGTACGCTGATTAAGGTAAATAGCAGCATCCCGGCTATCCTGCCAGTATTCGGAGTTTGTTGGGAATGAAGGGACCTGACTCTGTCCTTGAAGAATCACGAAATCGTTCGGCTCATTGAGTGAGGCATTCCACTGATTACCACTTTCCCTAGCTCGGCCTTCGTGTTCGTAGAGTTTCAATCCTCCACTGGTCAATGCGGAGACTTCGGCATTCTCCCCACCATCGGTGAGGATACTATCGAGTTTTGAAGCGAGATCGTTCTGACTGGTATACGAATTGCCGAGCATCAGTACATCAAGAACACTCGTTTTAGGCGGGGAACTCGCATCTCCAATCGGTGAATCTAAGGTGCTCGGCGAATGGTTGGACACAACCAGTAAGAAAATGAGAATCATGGCGAACCGACGCTCATTCATGAGCGAGTCTCGTCGTTCTCACTCTTTTATCCCTACTCTCCTTCGATAGTGAATCCTGCGAAGTGTTGATGGTATGGGGTGCTGTTGCATGTACATGGCACCGGTGTGGCCCTTCGGGAAGAAGGCGGTCGAACCGCGTCAGGCAAAGCCCCCTAAGGCTAGGAAGGTTGTCGAGTACGAGAGGAAGGCGGATGACGACGACCCATCCGTGGAGACGATGACTAACCGCAGTCATATCGACGACAAGGGCTTCAAGGACGCGATGGCGCTTCTTGGCGATAGTCCGAAGAAAAAGTAAACGGGCTCAGAGTACTGGGTCCGGTATCAGCCGGCTTATGGCGTCGATGTCGAATTCCCCTGCTTGGATAGGCGACCTGAGTCCGAACTCGTGACTCACTGCTGGATCGATCTCTCCAAACTGCCCAATCTCCTCGTTGGACACCATGGCCCTAGCTCCCCTGCCGCCTATCCAAGGCCCGTCTCGATGGTCGACCGCTTCAAAGTGGATATCACCTGCCTCTGCTCCAATGTCCCTGAGGAGGGCTTGGGCGATTCCTTTGGCGGCGGTGAAGCCACCTCCGACCTCAGCGCACGCCCACGCGACTCTCGTAGCGTTAGCCGAGTCGCGAACCACGGTTCCCAATTCGTACACTTTCTGAGGCAATTCATGGTGTCGGTTTGCTGCTAGCAACTTCATCAGCGAAGGAAGCATGTACTGGCGCAGCATAGTGTGGTCGACGGTAATCGGGTTCGCGATTATTGACAAACCCCCTCCTTGCGGCCATCTGATACGCTCGAACTGGTCTCTCTCGTTGGATAGCGTGAGGCTCTGAGTCTCTTGGATGCCAAGCGCCCTTAGGCTCGATCTCACCCTGCGTCTCAGGTGGGATGACTTCAGAGGGACAGCATCCAGATGCACAGTAGGTAGTTGTTCGGGCATGTTGTCGTAGCCGTATCCTATAGCGATATCCTCCACGATATCGATGGGGTGCATTATGTCACTGCGCCATCGTGGCATCGCTACTACGTGTTCGCGCTCCCCGACGGCGCAGTCGGCCCACCTCTCCGCTGAGTTTACTCCGTCGGTGACTGTCCTAGACTCGACGAGCTGGCCACCCATCCTCGTCAGCGCGGCTGCGATTTCGTCAGATCCGAGGTCGAGGCCCAGAACCTTCTGTATCAGGCGATGCGGGATACGATGCTGACGTGCATCACCCCGGGGGGTGGAGGCAGTAATGCCGTCGTGACCGGTGACGCGAACGCTCTGGACACTTCCTCCTCTCTCTGCAAGTGAGAGACATACCAGCATCAGGCAGGCCTCGCAGGCCCTCTGGTTCCACCCAGTGACATCGATGAAGAAGTCGGTCGTCGTCTCGCTGACCGTGGTATGGTCACCGTTGATGATCGGCGGGAAGGAGAGTATGTCGCCATTGCAATCCAGAATCACTGGAAAGGAGTCCAACTCCTCCATGAGGTGGGCGTACTCCACCCCCTTAGGATGCTCGCCGAGAATCTGCTCAATACTCATCTCCTCAGTCATAGCCAGAGGCACGAAGGAGTGGGATGAAGGAACTGTGACCACCCTGAACGGCGCAACCAAGGTCGACAGGTCGTGAACCCCTATCGATGAGAACCTCCGCTTTCTGCCGAGAGTCAGATGCAACTTCTCTTGGTGGTCCATCAGAGATTGGATGAACTCGCCCTTCTCCGCACTAGTTTCCCCGGTGTTCACCCCTCTTACGACAGCCGCGAGTATAACAGGCCTGACTTCGGCCAGCGACGCATCCACTGTCATCTCGATACCGCTGTCTGAGACCTCCATAGAAGGATCCTCGACGACTGAGCCGAGAAACGATCGAGCCGCTCTCGCCATCGTCTCGTGGCTGAGAAGATCGGGACGGTCGGGAAAGACCTCGACCTCAACGGTACTATCGTCGTTGCTCTCCACAGGACACCCGATTGCTGGAAGCCAGTCGGACCACCCCGCTCCATCGTGGCCAGTGCCGTTGGTCTCCTGTATGTATCTCAGGAGCGCGTGCTGGAGATTTAGAGTAGGCATTTCTCACCTCAGTTGCCCAGCCACATCGGCAGCGGACGATCGTAACCCACGAGGCGCAGACCACTGATAGCCGCCGTGTCGTAGTCCAAAGCCCGCAGGTTGCGGCGGGTGACCTTCTCCAGACCGTCCACGCCGAGCTCACGCATCCATCCCCTAATGGTGGAATCGAGCCAGACAAGGAGCTCCTCAAGCCCCTCTTCTGGAGGTGGCGCCACGATGATAGAGCATCCTGCCGCGACTGCAATCAGTAAGTCCTCGGCACTCGGCGCTTCGTCGAGTTCTATCAGCAGTTGCCGCCCTTGCTCGGTCAGGTTCATCGCTCTAGCGGCAAGACCGATTCTAGGCAACGCCGATGCCGCACGCCCCCCTCCCGGGGATGCAGCGTCGATTACCGCACCATCAAGGTCCAGATCTACCACCAGTCTGAACAGGTGGTCAACCCTGTCGACGCAGTCTCGAAGCAGCACGAGAGAGTCCGGTTGCATCCTGCTTGTTATCGATACCAGTACTGCCTCTATCTCGGCGTCGTTGAGTGGTGGCAGGCTCGCTAGGTCGAGTACGACTCCGGAGCACCCTGCTAGGAGGGTAGCGCAGTCCACAAGCTCCGAATCTCCGATCAGCAGCAAATCACATGCACGCGGCGAAGATCGGACCAGAGCAGGTTGCTCTGCTGCCATTCCCACTTCCCACTCGTAGGCTGATTCACACTCGACCAGCCAGGGCAGTGGGAACAGCACGCCCCCTTCGTCCGAGCCGAGTGGCATCAGGAGGGTGTAGGGGTCCAAGGGGGAGTGTTCCGTCAGTCGCTCAGAGGAAGACGGGACCAGAGCGACACTCTCAAAGCCCTCGGCGACTGATGCCTCAGGACTCTCGGCCACAGCTGGTGCCGAGTCTGATGGAACCAGAACGAGTGCGTCCTCCTCCAAAGTCAGACCCAAGGGCTCCAGATGCTCCGACAGTTGTGAAATCTCGGAGGCCTCTATGCCTCGCATTGCCACTCCCTCCCCAGGCGGCGGGCAACTGCCTGCGATGACTACCCGACCGCCGGTCATGCCTATTCCGGGCTCGGAGCCAACCGAGCCTAGAACGACCAAGGTACCCCCTCTCATCCCCGCTCCAACCATCTTGCCAGCGTGCCCGCGCACGAGGATAGTGCCTCCGGAAATACCTGCCCCGGCCTCGTCACCAGCTGAGCCTTGGACTGTGATTGCCCCACCTGTCATCCTGTACCCCAATCGATCACCGACATCCTTCTCGACTACGATACGACCGTTTTGCTGGAACGCCCCGAGCATCGACGTGCTCGAACCTTGGAGGGTGAAGGTGCCTCCGCGGTTCATTGCCCCAGCGCACTCGCCTAGGTTGCCTAAGAGGAGGACTCTGGATTTCGGTGGCAGATGCGTGATGGCGCCAATCTCCCCCTTCTTGGGCTTCTCGTCACCTCCGCGCCCCCATCCTATCCTGACTAGGAGATCCCTCTCAAGGGCCTCGGAGAGCATTCCATCGAGGTCCCGATTGAGTTTGATGCTCTTCACAGTGACCTCGCGCATGGCCCTCCCTGCTCGGACGTAGTGCTAGTAGTCTTCATTCTGACGGGCAGTGAAGCTCTGCAAGGGTGCTTAGACGCGTATTCCCGACCTGCGGAGCAAGGGTCATGTTGATAGAGGGCAGTCAAGGGCAACAAATCGCCGAAAGCGGCACTTTGTGGGGTCATTGGGATGATCAAAGTAGCCATTAACGGGTATGGGACAATAGGCAAAAGAGTCGCTGATGCAGTTGACGCCCAAGATGACATGACTGTCGTCGGCGTCACCAAGACCGGACCCAGCTTCGGTTGCGAACTCGCTGCGAAGAAGGGATTCCCCCTATACTGTACGACCGACGACCCCGAGCGCATCTCCTCGTTCTCCTCAGGCGGCTACCAGTGCCACGGCGGGCTGTCCGAACTCCTCTCTATCGCCGACATCGTCGTTGACTGCTCACCAGGCAAGACGGGTACCGACAATCTGGCGAAATACAAGGCGGCAGGCATCAAGCACCTGTTCCAGGGTGGGGAGAAGCACTCTCTGACCGGTCTGTCGTATTCCTCCTGTGCTAATCACGATGAGAACCTCGGCTCAGATGGTTCCCGTGTGGTCTCATGCAATACCACAGGACTCTCGCGCACACTGGTCCCACTCTATGATCACTGCGGCTCGCTCAAGGTCGAGTGCACAATGATTCGTCGGGCCGCTGACCCCGGGGACTCGAAGAAGGGCCCCATAAACGCCATCAAACCCGTTCTCAAGGTGCCCAGTCACCACGGCCCAGATGTCATGACCGTCAAGCCTGAAATCGAAATCAACTCGTTAGCGGTCGCCGTGCCCACTACTCTGATGCACGTCCACGCCATCATCGCCGACCTACCAGAGGGCCATGGACTGACTACAGAGTCAATAGTCGAGATGTGGAGGGGGACGCCGAGAATCATTGTCATGCACGGTCAGGCAGACCGCATTACTACCACCGCCGAGGTTATGGAAATGGCACGCGACATAGGCCGCAAGTGGGGCGATCTGCATGAGATATTTGTCTGGGAGGACGGAGTCAGGCTGGTCGGTGACCGGCTGTACTATTTCCAAGCCATCCACCAAGAGAGCGATGTCATCCCCGAGAACGTTGATTGTATCCGCGCGCTGATGGGCACGGAACCTAACTGGCGGACCTCGGTGGCCAAGACCGACAAGGCAATTTCGGACTACTACGGCATCTGAGAACTACTCACGGTCGCGAGTACGCGCGTACAGCCAGCATGAATGGTCAAAAAGGCCCCGTGAGTCGGCTGTTATGCATGACTAGCGTACGCTCGGTCATTACTGTACTCTCCGTACTCCTACTCTCCACTTGGGGAGGGGTGCTGGCCAGCGCCTCCGACGGTGCAGGAACACCGGTCTCCAAGGCGGATGATACAGCCTCAAACGAACACCATTCATGGACCTCGATATCTCTCGCCACCGCCTCGACTTATCCATTGCGAGAGGCCTCGGGGGTGATTCACTCTCCGTTCGGCTCATTTGACCCGACAGTGGACATGATTCCACTCGGCCCCGAGAACCTGTACGACCCCTCTGCCATGCAACGCACTGGGATGATCCTGGTCCAGTCCAACAGCGCGGACATTAGTGCACTGCAAGATTCCCTTTCCGACTGGGGACTCGCTGTAATCGATGTCGTCCCCGACGACACATTGGTCATCCGCGTGGACCCCGAGCGCATTCACGGCATAATCGAAGAACTCGGCAAAATGTCCAGCGTTAGGTGGATCGGCCAGCTACCCATCGCTTGGAGAGTCTCTTCGGATTTGGTCCCGCTGGCAGGTCGTCAGGGGATCGTAGTTGATCTCGATGTCATTCCGTCACCCGACCTCAGATTCGATGAGCTTGCGGCCCTTTCACAGGACCTCGAGTTGATTTCGGGAGAGATTGACTCCCGGGGTGTCTGTGACGCCTACTTGTGCCAGCCCCGTTCAGTCGATGCCCTTTGGATACCGGTGCTCGCAATGGACGGCAGGATACTCCATATCGGCTCAGCCTCACAAATCGTCATCCACAACGACAACGCGCGTGCCATAGGGGGCATCGACTCAGCTCTGCTGAGCTCTGGCGGAACACTGAACGGCAGTGGTGAAGTTCTTGCCATCTCCGACACCGGGCTCGACGGCGACCACGGTGACTTTGAAAACCGCATCCGGGCCATATACGACCAGTTCGGCCCTGACAACTCGCATATGGATAGGAACAGCGGGCATGGCACTCACGTGACCGCGACCCTTCTGGGAGATGGCTCGGGAGACTCGGCCACGATGGGCATGGTCCCTGCCGCGACCTTCCACTTCTACCAGCTCGAGGCCGACAGTTCCGGGTTGCTCGCCCGCTGGGGGTCGCTCTACGAAATGTTCAGTCACTCATGGCAGAACAGCGCGCGAATCCAGACCAATAGTTGGGGCAACGAGAATCTGGTTGGTGAGTACAGCTCCGACTCGAGGTCCGCCGACTCCTTCCTCGTGGACTACCCTAGGTTCCTAGTACTCTTCTCCGCAGGCGACTTGGGCTCCAGTGGCGCGAACAGCGTCACGCCCCCCGGGACAGCGAAGAACGTCCTGACAGTGGGGGCCTCCACAACGGGTGCTTACGGAAGCACGGCCGAAGGTGCCGTCGCCGGCTACTCCTCCAGAGGAACCACTCTGGATGGGCGCATCAAACCTGATCTGGTCGCGCCCGGTGTGTCGATCTGCTCGGCTAGGGCCGAGGAGGCTCAGTTCGCCAACGGTGGTCCGTGCTCCAGCGCCACTCACAGCGATGGCACCACCCCGCTGTACATGACACTCAACGGCTCTTCGATGGCAACTCCGGTCGTCGCAGGCGCGGCCACCATGGTCCGGCAGTACCTCAGGGAGTCAGAAGGGATTAGCGAGCCACGCTCTGACCTGATCCGAGCCATACTCATCAATGGGGCCGAAGATCTTGGTAATCCAGATATTCCAAATGCATTAGAGGGATGGGGGCAGCTAGATCTGCAACAGAGTCTGTATCCATCTTCCAATGACGGTTTTGAAGACTGGAGCCTCGATTTATTCTACGACGACACTAGGGAACTCCTCCCGGGCCACAGTTTCGTTTACACATTTGAGATGTCTAATGATGCCAAAATGGGCCTAGACATTACATTGGTATGGAATGACAGGGAGGGTTCAGCAATCGCTAACCAGAGCGCACCTAGGTTGGTCAATGACCTCGACCTGAGGGTGACCTCCCCCAACGGCACTGTCTACGTCGGCAATAGTTTCTCCAACGGGTTCAGTGCTCCGGGCGGCGGCAGCGAGGACCGGCTGAACAACGTGGAGAGGGTTCGCCTCCCCACCAACAACGGCGCGATTCCCGGAATCGGCACTTGGACTGTCGAGGTCGGCCACGCCGGGGGGGCGCTGCAGGACTACGCTATCGTGCTGACCGGGCTGGCCACCGAGTTGGAGCAGTCGGATCTGACTGTGTTTGAGGGCTCTCTGTCGAGCTCCGTTGAGAGCCCTCTGCAAGGAGACACCCTCCTCATCGAGGCCGCTTGGAAGAACCAGGCCGCAGCGCCCACCGGCACCTACTCGGTCGAGATTGAGGACATCACTGACGGAGTCGTCATGCACACCTCTGAGCAATCCTCGTTGGGCGGGGGGATGCTGGACTCACTGTCGTTCCCGTACGCCTTCTCCACCACAGGCCTGCACACGTTGGAGTTGAGGCTGGACTCGGCATCAGAGGTCAACGAGTTGAATGACGAGTCTAACGGGGTCGATAACAATCGCATCCTCCTCCACATCAACGTCTCGCAGATAGGCGTCCGACTCACGCCCCTGATGGAGGATGGCACGGTGCCCAGCACTCCGGCTGAGTTGAGCCAGGCCAAGACCCGCACACTGGATCCGAGGACGAGTAGCTGGGTGCTGTTCGAGCTCGAGATGCGCAATGAGGGAACCTCGCAGATATCGGTCGGACTGAGCGTCTCGCCAGTGCAGAGGCTGGACAATGACGGCGTCATGTACCAGCCTCGGGACGAGTGGTGGAAGCTGGTTAACGAGACCGGGCCGTGGACCCTAGCTCCCTTCGGAGAGGAAGGCGACCGCATCGTAGTCACCCTGAACATGTCCGACATGGACACCGACCTCTCAAATCCAGATGATGCTGTATACGCGTTCCCTGGGACCTTTATTTCCGACTTGAATCTCTTCGACACCAATGCCCCAACTATAGCTCACAGCATCAGACTCACAGCTATAGTGGAACGTGTTGAGGGGCTGTTCACGTTAATCGCCGGCACGGAGGGTCTGGGCGCCGAGCCCGGGAACTTCGCCGTATTCTCGCTCTCCATCAAGAACACGGGCAACGGCCCGACGCAGTACACAGTCAGCTGCGAAACCCCTGAGCGCTGGACCATACACCTCGGCAACAGCCAGTCTTCCGAACTGACGCTCGAGCCGCTGAACCGTCTGCAGTTCCTTCCGCTGCCGATCCGCATCAGAGTCCCCTCTGCTCAAGACGGAGAGCCCGCGGCAGGAACCACCGAGGATGTCGAGTGTATCACCACCTCGGTCAATGACCCGACTCTGGAGACAACCGAGCAAACCGTTGTTGCAGTCTTCGAGAGCCTCGACTTCTCTCCGGAGCTGTTCGATTCCGAAGGAGTCGCGTTAGGCCCCTTAGCTCTCGCCCAGCCCCGCCCAGTCTTGAACAGCGACACCGTCACAACTGAACTGACCGTCTCCAATGATGGCAACGTACCGATGCAGTTCGTAGTACAGGCATTCTCGTCCCTGAACACCTGGCCCATCCAGCTCACCGAGGGATCCAACGTGCAATCCGAGGAGATCGCATTTACCATCCCTGCTGGCTCGTCGGCGACCATCTCCATCGTAACCATCGTCCCCCCTGCTGCAGAGATGGGGGACTCTAACACCATCACAATACGGACGACCCTCGCTGACGGCCCTACCGTAACCAACGCCACCCGCCTCATGGTACAGGAGATAGCGGCTCTGGAC
>Ga0206685_10000367_pt1 | contig 14019 bp, 10 predicted proteins | sample M220012015metaG_FD_161049 | JGI IMG/M metagenome (GOLD analysis project Ga0206685, IMG submission 161049) | Ammonia-oxidizing marine archaeal communities from Monterey Bay, California, United States - M2 200m 12015 | ecosystem: Environmental > Aquatic > Marine > Intertidal zone | place: USA...
AGATGTCATCAGTTGAAATCAAGACAGCTGATACTTACAAGGACGACGGGCACGCATACAAGCAGGGTCTGATGGACCCGAAGATGGGTGTCATAGATCCGGGAATCCGCTGTGAGACCTGCGGCAACAAGCACGAGGAGTGCCCGAGCCACTTTGGACATATTGCACTAGAGCTGCCTATCCTCCATATCGGTTTCACCAATCTAATCAAGACCTCACTCAAGTCGACTTGCAACACCTGTAGCAAGATACTGCTTCACAGTTCGGCCGAGACTCACCCCCTAGATCCAGAGAAGTCCGAACAGGATTACTACCGGGATCGGGTGCATGACATCATGATCAAGCACGGTGTAGGCTCTCGTGAGTTCAAGACCATCATCAAGGACATTGAGAAGGAATGCTCCAGTAAGAAGAGGACCATCTGCATGCACTGCGGCTCAGAACAAGGCAAGATTATGCTCGACAAACCTTCGACCTTTAAGGAGAAGAAGGCGGATAAGGGCGAGCATAAACTGAACGCCCGCGATATCCGAGAGTGGCTCGAGCGGATTCCCGACGAGCATCTGATATTCCTTGGGATGAACAAGGACTCCAGTCGCCCCGAGTGGGTCATCATGAAGGTCCTCCCCGTCCCTCCAATCACAGTTCGCCCCTCAATTACCCTTGACAGCGGCGACCGCTCCGAGGACGACCTCACTCACAAATTGGTTGACGTCCTTAGAATCAACCAGCGTCTGCGAGAGAATCGTGACGCTGGCGCTCCGCAACTGATCGTAGAGGACCTATGGGAGTTGCTGCAGTACCACTGCACTACCTACTTTGACAACCAGACCAGTGGGATACCTCCTGCTAGGCACCGCTCCGGACGCCCTCTGAAGACACTCGCCCAGCGCCTTAAGGGCAAGGAGGGTAGGTTCCGCAGCAACCTCTCGGGCAAGCGAGTTAACTTCTGTGCCCGCACCGTAATCAGTCCTGATCCAAATCTTGGAATCAATGAGGTCGGAGTGCCTGAGAAAACTGCCAAGGAGCTTACAGTCCCAATCAGAGTCACTAGTCGTAACAGGGAACAGTTGCGCCAGATGGTACTACGCGGACCCGATGTGCACCCAGGCGTCAACTACATCATGCGAGGAGACCATTTCAGAGTCCGGATTACAGACAAAACGAAGTACATCTGGTCTGGATTCAGGTGCCTCAATCCCGAATGTGATTGCGGAAGCGAGGATGAGCCCTACGCCGGCTACAGGCCCGATCTGAACGAGGTCCTTCATGCTCCGAATTTCCTTCCTGGTCTCGAGTTGAAGCGCCAGAAGCGCAGGAACGCCATCGGCGATCTCGAAGAAGAGTGGGCTGTCGACTTGGATGCTACGATTTTGAATCTCAAGGGAGAGAATGCTAAGGGGCAGTCACTGAAGGAGGATGATCCCAAGGCCATAATCCACAACAGGTGGAAGTGGGAACACTCCAATCCCAACGAGTACTTCCCAGATCACCTAGAGGTGTCATGCCCTCACTGCGGTAGCCCTGAAATCGAAGACGAATACGGAGGAACTTACTCGACTGAAATTGAGGACAGGTTGAGCACACTAGATAGGGAGGGCAACCCGAAGCCCGGTGTCATCGTCGAGAGGCACCTTATCGATGGGGACGTCGCGATATTCAACCGACAGCCATCTTTGCACCGGATGTCTATGATGGTCCATGAGATACGTGTCATGCCCGGCAAGACATTCAGGTTCAATCTAGCTGACTGTACACCCTATAACGCTGACTTCGACGGCGACGAAATGAATCTCCACGTCATCCAAAGCGAGGAGGCTCGCGCAGAGGCCAAAATTCTCATGCGAGTCCAAGAGCACATTATCACTCCGCGCTATGGAGGCAGTGTGATAGGCGGTATCCACGATCACATTTCTGGTGCCTACCTGTTGACTCATGGCGACCGCATTTTGCCCAAGAATCTAGTTATGGAAATCTTAGGTGCCATCGATTGGGTCGGCGACCTGCCCGAAGAAGTACAGGAGAACGGCATCGTGGGATACCGCGGGACTGATGTACTGAGCCTCATCGTACCAGCTGGATTCAACCTGCAGTACACGAGCAGATCCGGTGATCAGGTCAATGTAACCGCAGGTAAGGTCAGCGGCACTATAGACAAGCGAGGCATCGGTGCTGAGGACGGCCGACTGCTTGACGCCGTCGTCCAGACTCACGGCTCCGATGCTGGTGCTGAATTCTTGAACAGGATGACGAAGATGACCATCGCCATCTGCTCTTCAATGGGTTTCACCACCGGAATCGATGATGAGGACCTACCACTCAAGGCCAAGGAAAGAATTACTGAAATCAACGCTGAGGCGAGCGCTGAGGTCGACGCTGAACTCGTGAAGTTTGGCAAGGACGGCCGACGCTACGAGTCTCGCCCCGGCAGAACTCCCCTTGAGACTCTAGAGGAGAACATTCTAGGTATTCTGGACAAAGGCAAGGCCGACTCCGGTGAAGTTGCGAAGGATCATCTCGGCTCAGACAACCCCGCTGTCATGATGGCAGTTTCCGGAGCTCGTGGTTCGATGGACAACCTCGCTATGATGGCCGGTTCCATAGGCCAGCCAAAGGTTCGCGGCAAGCGCCTTGAGAGGGGCTATCAGAATCGTGTACTCCCTCACTTCCCGCGTGGAGTGAAGGGCGCTAAGGAGAAAGGTTTCGTATCATCTTCGTTTAAGCGCGGACTTGAGCCGACCGAGTTCTTCATGCTCTCTGTATCAGGGCGTGAGTCGTTGGTCGACACTGCTGTCAGGACCAGCAAGTCAGGTTACATGCAGCGCCGCCTAATCAACGCCATGGACGACCTGAAGGTCTCCGACGACGGCATGAACTCAGTACGCAACACTGCCAAACGCATCATCCAGTTCGAGTATGGAGAGGACGGCATTGACCCCGCTCGCAGCCGTAAGGGAGCCCCCTTCGATGTCTCACAGGTCCTAGATGATGCCTTGGGAGGTGAGAACTGATGGTAGTCAAGAGCGCCACCAAGAAGAAACTCATGGATCTCGGTGTGGCCGAGGAGTACTCACACAAGCTCGCTGATGACCGCAAGTGGGACGATGTGAAGGTACTGACATCCGGCCAAATAGCCCAAATCTGCGGTATCGATTCTGGTACCTCCCAGGAGATATTCAAGGTGATGGAGGCGTCCGCCAAACCATCCCGAGCAACTGCATCCGCCGAGAAGACCATCGTGAGGAGAAGGGCGGCCTCTAGGCGACGCAAGAAGAAACTCCTCCCACTTCAGGAATACGACGAAGAAGTCAAGCTTAAGCAGATTCTGCGCGACATCGACACGGACGATGCGATATACCAACTGCTCCGAGAAACCTCAATCAAGATGAATCTCTCCATGACTCCTCGTATTCTAGGTGATCTAGCCGAGGGAATTCACTCTAGAGGCATCGACAATCTGACCCCCGCTAAAGCCAAGAAGGTGCTGAATTCTTCGGAGAGTTTCTTGGCTACAGCTAGGGCAGATCCACACGAGGCTGTCGGCATCACCACTGCTCAATCAATCGGCGAGCCAGGCACTCAGATGACCATGAGAACCTTCCACTATGCAGGGGTTGCGACCGTCAACGTGACCCAGGGCCTTCCCAGAATCATCGAGATAGTGGATGCCCGGAAGGTTCCGAAGACCCCCACGATGCTGATTTACCTCGAAGAGACCAACTCCAAAGGAAAACCCCTCAACACCAATGAGAAGGCTGCTCGCAAAATCGCCGCTGCACTGGAGACAACCACCACACCGGACATAGCTAGGATCAATGTCGAAGTCACCCAGAGACACATCAGTCTCCAACTCAGTAATCCCAATATGCGAATCAAGGCCATGACTGGCGCTGAAGTTAGGGACAAACTGTCAAGGGCGCTGCGGCTGTTCATCCAGGCAGATGACGATGTCCGACCAAAAGTCCTCACAATAATTCCAGGTGTAACTAAGGAAGAGGATCTAGAGACACTGGCATCAGACCCTGCGACCTACACTGCCCTCCTCCAGCTCGAGGAGAAGATCAAGAAACTCAGGCTCAAAGGTCTGGCCGACATCACCCGCGCCAACGTCCAAGGCCCGAGCAGAGACACTGGCGAGTACTATATCTCGACTATCGGATCAAATTTGGCTAAGGTCAGCGAGTACGCTGGAGTGGACAGGGCTAGGACCTACACTAACAATATCTCTGAGATTAATCAGTACCTTGGTATCGAAGCCGCGAGACAGGCGATTATCAATGAGATGTACGATACCCTCGAGGGAGCTGGCCTCGATGTCGACATACGTCACTTGCTGACGGTAGCCGACGTGATGTCCAGTGAAGGCACAGTTCGCGCCATAGGTAGGCACGGAGTCAGCGGCACCAAGCACAGTATCCTAGCACGCGCGGCCTTCGAGGTCACTGTTACACACCTACTGCAGGCTGGAGTGATAGGCGAGAGGGACGAGCTCACCGGAGTCTCTGAGAATATCATCGTTGGGCAACCGGTTGCACTAGGAACCGGAAGCGTCGACCTGTACTACATCCCAGAGAGCGTTTGAAAGAGGATTGATTATGGATCTGGCTAGGCAACTCAAGCAGAGTATGAGCACAGGTAGCATCCTGTTTGGACAGAGGCAGACTATGAGCGCTTGCTCTAAGGGAGATGCTAGGCTAATTATCGTGGCTGCCAACTGCCCAGCCAACTACATCTCCGAGTTGACCGATGGCCACCCTGATGTGCCTGTCCACCAGGTCCAGTTGGTTAACAGCCAGTTGGGAGCGGCTTGCGCCAAGCCGTTCCCAGTCAGTGCTCTTTGTATCACCGACCCCGGGGAGAGCGAATTGCTCTCACTGTCACCCAACGTCTGACTGTCATACACTTCGGGACTAATGCCCGTGTGACTATCTCTTCAGGCGTTCGCTTCAAGTTCACGGTGCCACCGCTGGTCGCGTGGACGAGGCGGTGCGTGACCTACTGGCTTTGCGAGCCGTCAAACTCCGTCCAGCTGAGGATGCCCCCAAGATTCACGGCTTCAGGTGTTTGGGCGTGGCCGAGAGGGTACCCGAACTAGGGGAGGCCCCGGGATCGATGGTTCACGTCTGGCACGTGCCTGTAGACATCCTATCCTTATCGTCCACAGAGATAGAGAGGTGGAGCGTCGATGCCCCCGGAGGGAGACATTGGATCCTCAGCGAACGGCCGTTCGATGAGGAAATCCTCGGTTCACTGAAGTCTATCGATGTGGTAATTTGGGGCCCGGAACGTATGGCCAAATGGATTGGAGAGGCGGTTCTGACAGGTGAGTTAGTCGCCCATTCACCTTCTCTTCAGGACCAGTCGCAAATTGAGCACGAGGAGATCCTGATCGCTGAACCAATATCTCCTCTCGTCGCACTCAGACCTCTAGTGGAACTAGACTCGTGGCTAATGCAGAGAGGCTGGGAGGACGCCATTACATCACCCGTTCTGCTATCGGCTAGACTTTGGGTCGTTGACGGCTGTCTGAAAGGTCCTGAGGGCGATATGGAACCTTGTGTCTGGAGTATAATTGAGGATCCATGGTCAGGAAGCCTGTCTGTTCACGAGCCCGAGGAGGAACTACCTCACCTTCCGAAATTGAGGATGATTGAGCCCCCAGACGAGAGTTGGATCGATATGAGAGGAATGCCGACGGATTTGCTCAAACTGCTGGATCGACGCAAGCAGGGCGAACCCGATTCAGATGATGGGCCGGTGAGCAGCATCATGCTGGAATGGTGGCGACTGGATCCCGACTCAACTAGTCTCAGTGAGGGCTCGTTGGCTATTCCGGGATGGGTCATTCAGGCCGAGGGATTAGATACGCAAGCCCTTCATGGTAGAAATGGAAGACTCTACGGAATTGAATGATCAGTTACGCCGAAGCGCCATCAGTTCGTCTGTCGACAAAGTATCTCCTGACATCAGTCTCGACATCAGATCGGCGAGTTCCAACTTCTCCCCTCCTTCGGAATCCTCTTCCTTCTTCTCCCTCAATTCCATGGCTTTCATCATATCCTGGATCGAGTGGATGCATCGCAGAGACACGATGTATTGACCGTGCAGCATGTCTGCTTCGCGCTTGGACCTAGTTAATCCGGTATGGGCTGTGTTGGCCTTCTCCCTCAAACGGTCTACCTCCTCTGAAAGTTCTACCATCAGGTCGTGAGCCTCTTGTGCCTTTTTGACAGCCTTCTCTACTGATTTGTGAGCATCCTCTTGTAGCTTCTCTGCATTCCTGACAGAGTCTTTGAGATCTCGCAAGTCTCCGCCCTCCTTATTCTTAGACGCCTCTTTCAGGGCCCCGGACATTTGCTTCATCTTCTTGTGGTAGTCTCGCTCCCTCTTTCCTAGAAACTGCCCGGTCATGTACTGATTCTCCAGTTTTTCCATTTCCGCTCTGATTCTTCCAGCAGAGGGGCCGCGTTTGGCCCGATTCTTCTGTTCCTCGAGATTCTCCCGCTGCTCATCCAGCTTGCCTCGCAGTACCTCTCTGACCTCCTTGAGACGCTCCGAGAGTTCTGCCCGGGTGCCCTTAAGATTCTTGACCAGCTGGTTCGCCTCATCCCTGATCGCCTTCTGAGTCTGGACTTCGTTGATTAGCTCCTTCACCTGACGGTTGATTTCATTTCTATCATCAAGAAATTCCCTTACCTTGGCATTCCATTCGTCTCTGGTGTCGCGGTGGTCGGATGACTTACTTCCCAGGGAGTCGCACATGGGCTGTAGGGCCTCTCTGACCTCGTCGAATTCCATAACCATCTCAAGACCCCCCTATTTCCGAACTTGATACATCATTTAGGGCTGGTGGAGGTTAATCCGATGTTATTCATCTCCCTCTCTGCGAGCAGCCATCGTACCTTTCCTCGAGCCTCCGCGAGTGACGCCCAACTTCATCCCCCTCTTCTTCCTGCCCTGTTTGGTCTTCGGCTTGGGTCGTTCGTCAGATGACTCAGCCCCTGTTATTTTGGACAGATTCCCGGAGTTCAATAGAGCCTCAAATTCACTGGCATCCAGTGAACCGCCGCTCTGGGCCCTGTCCTTCACGTCGGCCAGACGAATCGCCCTGCCGCCCCTGAGAGTTACTTTCTGATAGGCCTTGATTCTGCCTAGCTTCCTGCGCATATCCTTCCTCTCTGAACTGAGATTATCGAGCTTCTTGTCGATTTTGTCAATACGGCGACTGGTCTTTCGGATGTCTGAATGAGAAATGTTATCAGATTCCAGTTCCGTCTCGTCCAGAGCACCGTCGACCTTCTCCTGACTGCTCTTCCTCGTCGCATCCAATTTTGCCGTCACTTCTCTCATCTTCTTGACGTGTCCGACGTACTCGCTGTGAGCTTCCTCAGATTCACTTTTCCTTACTATAGCGGCTTGGAGCTCGAAGAAGCGCCCGAACGAATCCAACTCTCTAGCTAGGGTCGGCACGGCAGTAAGGTCATTGTCGATGGTAACCAAGCGACGGTGAGTCTCGTCCAGCCATTCGGCGAGTACGTCTGCGGGCGGAGGGATGCAGGTGTTTACAGAATCCCTCTTCTTACGCGCGCCCTCAGCCGACTTCCTGACAGTGTGGAATTCTCTCAACAAACCTTTCCGGGTGCCATCAGCCGACTTCATCTCTCCGACTGCGGACCGCAGTGAGCGAACTAGGTCAACTTGGTTCCGCCGTTCTTCCCTGAGTTCTCGATGTTGCCTTTCCACAGAGCGCAAATCGCGCTCGAGGTCACCACGCATCTCTTTGATGTCACCGTGGTCCATTTCCTCAAGGTCATCGAATGATTCGCTCTGCGCATCCGTACTCATTCGTCTTCGCCTCCCGAGTCGTCTCTGCCCCTCTTCGGTTTGGAACTACGAGCGAAGGAGGACCTACCTCCGTTGGAGACGCGAATATTGGCTGCCATGAGGTCAGGAAATCCTCCTCCGAGTTCCCCGAAACCGTCTTTCAGACGCCTTTCCCAGTGAGCGATGGCATAGTCAGACTGAGCGAGCAGTTCCTTGGCTCTGTCCAACTGCCTCCTGATTTCTCTAAGTTCAGCGGTTAGGGCCACCTTCTTCTCATACATTGGCTGAGCCTTCTCGACAACCTCAATCATTTTTCGGTGAGCATTGTCGGCCTTTCGGTAGAGTGTATTCATCTTGGATCTCGAATCTATGAAGGTCGCCATCTCGGGATTGGAATCGCGTCTTGACTTCAGCCAACGGTCATTCTCCTCAAGCAGCTTCTTCCGACGATCCAGCAATTTCCTTTCCGCCCTGTGGTCCAGCGCCGAGGTCTGGATACTATCTTCGATTTGCTCGAGTTCATCCAGAAGCTTTTCCTTCTTCCAGTTAGGGTCCAGATTGACCATCTTACCGCTTACAGCGAGACCGTCTCTAGCCACCCTCACCACACCCAGTACCGCCCCCGCCTCTTTTTGCGCCCGGTTGCGCTTCTTCTTCAATTCAGACACCTTGTCGTTGGTAGACCTATGGGAAGTCACAATTCTCTGCACTCTAGGCTCTAGAGTCTCTTCTTCGGCCTCGAGGGTGCGAATGACATTCGGCAACTCCTCCTTCAGTACCTGCCTTCTCAGCAGGAGTGCCTGTGCAAGCTCCTTAGGAGTCACTGCAAGCAGGGCCTTGGGGTCCATAGATTCGGGGCACAGGAGAACCTGCATTAAAGGTCACTATGTGACCTTGCTAGGGGTTTGATTCATACCGCCGGTTGTGTCGAGAACTTGCAATGGGCCTTGCCTCTGTGGCTTCGGGGCTGCGGAAAACCGCTGTGCTGGCCATTATTCTTGTTCTGATATCCGCTCCAGCTTCCGGTGAGGGCGAGAAGATGTTCTATCCTGCTGGTTCATCCGACATAGCAGTCACTGGAGAACCAGTGCACGTTGGTGACAAGCTCACGGCCTCCATACTTGTCAACAATCAGGGTTCGTACACTGGTTCGGTGAGGCTAGTGCTATCCGATTCGTCTGGGAACAACCTATCCATTGGTGAGGAGATTCCAATCAGCCCTGGATCCAGTCGCGAGGTCTTGGCTCCGCTGATTCCAACCTTAGCTGGGGCTCTGGAGTTGAATTGGGAAGTCACAAGCGATGACGGAGGGGTCTCTTCGGAATTGAGCGGATCGTTCGAGGTGCAGGTGTACGAATCCCAGACCATGGGACTGAGATTCGACGCAGTGGAATGGACTCTCTCGGATGGCTTAGAATGCGATATATCCGCATCCCTCACCGACGGGAAGAAACGCGATGTGAATATCTCAGTATCTCTGGTCAGTCAGGGTGTCGAAGAAGAAGTGCAGAGGTTCGAAATCACCCTAGACCCGGGACTTAGGGCACTGTCTCTGAACTTGGGCCAACCTGAAGCCGATTACATCTCAGTGACACTGGAATCAAATGGTTGGACATCTTCCAACTCAGTGGCAAACCTGACTTGGCAGACTAGCGTTACCCCGCCTTCCATTTCACCCTCTGTCTCAATCGGAGTGCACGAACCTGATAGGCCCGGGACAGGTGATTTCGTCAATCTGCCATACTGGCTCAACAATTCAGGAGGCTCGGCAACGCTTCCAGGCACACTGAAGGTTGTGAGTACGTCTGACGGAATGGTACTGGCGCAGATCACCATCTCGTCGGTATCTGGAGGAGGGTCATCTTCAGGAGTATTGAGCATAGGGCCATGGCCCGACGCACCGATGGTCGAAGCCGAGGTTGCGTGGGCGATGGACGGTTCTACGACCACCGTCCCGCTAACGGTATTCTCACAGTCCGAGAATGGAGGTGGTTGGGAGTTACCTTTCGATGCAATGGCAGCCGTATACGGTGCTGTGTTGGGCCTTGCTGTAGTTCTCGTAGGACTAATTGTCTGGAGAGCGGTGTCCGAGAAAACACTGAGCACGGAAAAAGACTCGAAGATTCTGAGGGAGTCGCGGATTGCTCGCAGGCTAGAGCGAACACCTCCCAAGAAGGAAGTCAGGTGCCCTAGTTGCGAGCAACGTTTGAGCATCCCGGTGGAACACACTGGCTCTGTCAGGTGTCCGGCTTGCACGACTCAATTCTCCGCTGCTCCAATCGAGGAGGATTCGGATTCAGAGGAATTGAGGCAGGAGTCGCAAGAAATCCTCAATGAAGACACCACTACATCCAGCGAACCCGTGGCTAGGTCACATGAGGAGATACTGTCATGCCCACAGTGTGAACAGCAACTGAAAGTCCCTATCGAGCGCAGACCCGTCCGCTCGAGATGTCCGGCTTGCAGAACTGAATTCATGGCCGAGGTCGGTGAGTCAGATGACTGAATTGAGCGAATTCGAGGAGATGTATCTGAAACGCCTGTTTGAAGCGCACGTGGACAATCCTAGCGCCATTGTCAAGACAACCCAACTCGCTGAGATGATGGATGTCAGCCCGGCCTCGACCACAGAGATGATTCAGCGATTAGATGGCCGAAATCTGGTCACTCACATCCCCTACAAGGGCTGCAGACTGACGCCGAATGGATTCCAGCAAGCGGCGATGATAAAGCGTCGTGAGGGACTCCTCGAAATCCTGTTGACCGAGGTCATTGGATTCGAAGGCGACGTCCTCGAGGCGGCCTGCAAGATTGAGCATGCTATAGATGAGAAACTCGAAATGGCACTCGACAAGATGCTGGGTTATCCCGAGAAGACACCGAGTGGAGAGCGTATCCCAATCATAGAACGGCAGTTGGAGCCTATGAGGTCAGGACTGCTCCTGCCCCTCTCAGCCCTGCCGATAGGGTCTACTGCCACCATCGAGATGATGGTGATGAGGCCGACTGACGTCCGAACTCTCGAAGTTACCGGAATAGAGATAGGGGCAAAGGTTAGTTCGACCGTCGATGGCATTTCTTGCAACGGCTCTATTATTGAAATGACGAAAGCTATCTCTCTACGTATCCTTGCTAGGACTGACGAGGTGCTGTAATGGAAGGTGTCCGGACAGATGATATCGAGGCACTGGCCGACTCCTTGGAAGATATCGTTCCTCCAGCCCCTGAAATGCCTCCTCAATCGATATCCGGGCCGCAACGTAGCCCAGGGACTGCAGGGGAGATCAAGAGGCTAAAGTCGCAGGAAGAGCTCCTGCTCAGAGCAGACAGACTCCTCATCAGTGACGGAGCAAGACTCGTCCTATTTCTCCCACTGATAGTGATAGCCCTCTATGGGCTGGCTCAAACCTTCATCACATCGAATCCGCAATGGTGGGCCGATCACATTGAAGCCGCTATCGGGGGGCTGGGTATGTCGACAGGAATCTATGGATTGTCTCTGCTGATGCTGGTGGCCGACACCGCTCTGCTGCTGATACTGCTGAGGCTGATGGTGCTCACGAGGACGATTTTCAGACTCGAGGCGAAGGAGCTGACTACAATCGGCCTGACTTTCAACAGCGCTCACGGTTACGCTGAGATGAGGGCCACCATAGACGGTGCAATCAGGCAACTGGGAGTCACCATACTGCTGATGACCATGGCCGCCATTCTACTAGCAGCGAGTTTGTGGCTTCCCGAGGAAGTCATCGCCACTCCGATACTGGTGGCTTTCTCGACAGCGGCTCTTTTGTCAGGACATGGCGTACACATGGTTTCGGACCGTCCACGCTTCAACACAAGTGAACCATGGGGTATGCTGGAGGCATTCTCCCCGCCAATCCACCCGGCTCTGCTCAGTCGCCCGTTCGCCGATGTAATCAGGGCCCACATCGATCCTCTGCTCGCAGTCAGGATATCCCAGTACCTAGGATTACTAGATTCCAAGATACACGAGCACAGTAGTAGGAGGGAACTGCAGGAGACTCTACTGCATCTGCTGTACCTGCGTCGATCATCCCTAATTGATGAGGAGCAGTTCAGAGCCACTTTGGAGTCGATGGTAGACTCGTCAGTCATCGAGGGGCTGTTCAGCCACCCTGAGCTCGGTGAGGAGACGTGGGACCGTCTGCTCTCACGCGCCCGCAGCGAATGCCCTCCCTTCTTCAGACTGCATGATAGAATCAGGATGCGACACATTGGCGGACATACTGATGATGGCATATGGCTCGACGTGGATATGGAGAACCTAGTAGTCGGTCAGGCTAACCTGTTCGCCTTTGTGCTCAATGAAGAGGAGGAGCCGAGGGACGTGATTCTCAAGGTCCAGACTCCTGATTTTAGGCCGCATGAGTGCGTATACAGACTCAGGATAGAACCATTCTCAGTCGATTCAGATAATCTCTCCGTCGATATTTCATCGTCGCTGCTCAGCACCATCTCTGCGACAAGCATCGTGTGGCAGAGCCTACTGCCTTCGTCGATGGGAGAGGCGACAGTAACAGTGAGACTTGAGGACGATGCGGGGAACCTGATTTCAGGACGGGTGCTGACAGTACAGGTCAGGTCCGACCTGCTCACGAGAATTAAGATGACGCTAGGCGGTCTTTTCATGGTCGGGGCAGCGATTGCGGTTCTCTCGCCCATGCTCCCATTCCTGCTGAACCTACTGGGACTGTGATTCAGGTCGATTCAAAGGGCATCTCCTTCTGCCCTACCTGTGCCGGATGACGAAGCGAGGCCCGATGACGACCTCAGGACTAGGCTGCATGCCATGGAGACCAAACTCAGGCGGATGCGTGAGCAGAGGAACGTACACAACGAGAACGCACGTCGAGCCGCTGATTCTCGTGATTCAGTCCAACAGCAGTCCAAAGAACTCAGAGAACGCATCAAGGAACGCTTGGATGAACAGAAGGAGGTCCGTGTCAGGGCTAAGGTGCACCAGGCCAAGCGCGATGAGATTCAATCTCAGATGCGCGAGCTGATAACCCAGCGTCGAGGAAAGAGGAGTGATGATGGCACCAAGTCAGTTGTCATCCAATTGTCCGAGACCCTTGGAGAGATAGACAGAATCGAGAACCGCATAATGACAGATGGTTCGTTGACTCTAGATAAGGAGAATGCGATGCTGAAGAAACTCAAGTCGCTGATTACCAAGCGAGATGAGTTGATGCCAATAGCCGAGGAATTTCAGATTATCGAAATAGATCTCGGCGATATGGAGGGCTCAATCCAGCTACTCAAGGCCGAGGCGGACTCTCAGCACAAGGCCATGCTGGATGCCCACAAGGAGGCCGACGACATCTGGGAGGAGATTAAGCCGGTGCTTGAGGAGAGAGACTTCTTGAGGGCTGAAGGAGACAGGCTGCACAACGCCTTCGTCTCTTCTAGAGAGGGTGCAGACCACATCCATTCAGAAATCAAAATTCTACTAGATCAGGTCAACGAGATACGAGACGAGCTCAAGGCCCAGCGTGAGGAGCGAGAGAGGTTAATCAAGGAGCACAATCAGTCTGTCCGGGATGCTCTCAGGACGCCCGACGAGGACGAGGAACTCGCCTCATCTCTTGCCGACGAGCTCCTAGAGAAAGGCTCCATCACTCTGGGTGGAACTAGGACGGATGCTGACTCCAAGCCACAGCCGAGAAAGAAGGAACGGAAGAGGCCTAGGAGACTCGGCACCACCCGGGGGAAGCGTGACTGACTACGAGCCACGCTCTGCCATGCGAACATCGAGTTTTTCAATTTCTAAGCCGTCCATGGGTTTTCCAGCCATCATCGACGAGGCTTCGGTTACCTTCTCAGGGTCGTTGAAGTGATGTGTGGCCATTACGATGGCTGAGGCAGTGGTCGCTGGGTGCTCAGACTTGAAAATACCCGATCCGACGAACACCCCATCCATCCCCTGCTTCATTAGCAGAGCGGCGTCCGTTGGAGTCGCAATCCCACCTGCCGAGAATGTTACCACTGGCAACCGACTCATTTCTCTCACCTCGCCCATAATCTCGACAATCAAGTCGTGGCAGGCATCCATACTTCCGAAAGGCGTGTTCTGAACTACTATGTCGTGCTCGCTCTCCGACTCGATTCCTCGGAAGCCGTCGGATATCGTACGTGCGATGACTTCGAATCCAGCGTCGTCGACACTCTGTA
>Ga0206685_10000370_pt1 | contig 13937 bp, 13 predicted proteins | sample M220012015metaG_FD_161049 | JGI IMG/M metagenome (GOLD analysis project Ga0206685, IMG submission 161049) | Ammonia-oxidizing marine archaeal communities from Monterey Bay, California, United States - M2 200m 12015 | ecosystem: Environmental > Aquatic > Marine > Intertidal zone | place: USA...
GCATTTGTTGTAACAACACCAATCTTTTGATTCTTATTTAGCTTGCGACTAGGGTCATAGGCATATCCATTGATATCAAAGGCCATACGAGGTAGAGTAATAGCCACACTTGAATCACTTCCAGTCAAACTTGACTGTTGGTCTAATCGTGCAATAAACTTTTCCTTTGGTGAATACGACAAAGGTATTTTAATATTCTGTAAGGGATTCCCGCTAGAATCTAAACGCTTGATATTGATATTATTAAATATCGTTCCAAACGCTATTACAGTATTGCGAATCTGTTTATGGTAAAAGTGTTCTCCAAACATTAGTACTCGTCAACCTCTCCAAATGGATTTCTTTCGCTGAAATCAAGTATATCATCACCCGTTGATGATGTAGTTGTTCCGGCGGCCGTTTCAAACGCCTGTCCAGTATCTACTGGTTGTTGAGTGGCCATTGTAAAGTCCTCATTAATCAAGTAGTCAATCGCACCAATACTTGATTCTAATACAAATGAACCAGTTTCATTTTCAAGTGCAAACTGGAATTGCATTGTATCAGTTGACAAATCATCTTCTGTTGCATCAATTTTTGTGATGCCAGTATCGAGTCTTTCAGAAGCATACTCCCAAGTTGTACATGATAATTTGTAAATCGGTAAGGCACTTTGTTGATAGAACGGCGCTTCGTGTTCTACAAATTGAATCTCGAAGAACTTATTAGTCGTTGGGAAGTAAACTAAGTCGCCCTCTTGTGGGCGTTCTGCAACTAAATCTGCATTGTTAGATATGAGAGTTTCCCATCTCAACTTAGAAACTGTAAATGTAATATCATCTCTTAATTCTAAACCAAACTTCTTAATAATTTCTTGTTCGCCCATATATCCATCAGTATTATCTACATACATTTCTATGATGTATGAATCGTCAAACGAGCTCGCAGGATCCTCGCCAAAGATATTATCTTTGTTCGCTACTTTTCTTGGTAGATAATAGACATCTTGGCCATAAATCTTCAGTTGTTCGATTATTAAATCTTCGTATAATCTTTGTTCTGAAGTTGTGCCAGTGTCAAAATAGACATTAGTTGGCATTTAGTTATCCTTGTTGGAAATGTGGGGGTTCTTCATAATTAAGCCTTATTTCTTCTTCAAGAGTTTGTTGTTCTGAAAGCGCAGTAGAAAAAAGTTCAGGTCCATTCAGCGTAACGCCACCGAGCAGCGCTGTGCCTGAAAATTTAGATAAGTTTTGACCCCATTGTCTTTTAATTAGTGTTGTTGCATATCTTTTTAAATAGAGGTCATCAAAAATATCTGTATGTGCCTCTGGGTCTAATTTACGATAGCATTCAATAATTATATACTCATCTGCTGTAATATCATTTACCCAATCTTGGTCGATATACAATCTGTTTGATAATTGATTAAATCGTATTGGTTTTTCTCCCACTAATATATGGTCAAGAAAATCTAAATGTTTCATTGTCATTTCATAATGAACAATACTTGTAGACGAAAAATCATACAAATCATTTAATCTTAGTTGATATCTAACATCAAACATATTTAAATTTGCTCTGTCAGATAACGGGAATATATTGATAACACTTATTACAGCATCTGGAATAACCAAATAATTTTGATTTTCTTCGTATGTTGTTCTTACTAGTGTTGAATCTTCTGTAAGAATAGCGCCGCCATCTTCTGCTTGTATATCACCAGATGTGTCGCCAGATGTTAATGTACCATCTTCTAATTCAATGTTCTCAGCAGCAGTACCCTTTTCATCAACATTATATGATTTGTTTGTAGTCAATCTAGTAACATCATCTGCTGTTACTTTATATTTAAGATACATTCTTTCAATACCATCTGAATGATATTGTGCAAAATATTGTAGTGCCTCGTCAAGCCTATCTTCGACCTGGTCGTCATCAACATTTATATCAATGACAGGCTTACCTAGATTTCGTAAACAATATTGTTTTAATGTTTCTCTTGTGTTTGGAATTGCCATATTTGTTTTCCTCTATCTTACTATTTAGTCTTATCCTAATGCAACAGCCTGAGCGATTGCAAAGGATTTAGTGGCCTTAGCAGTTAATTGTGTTTGAATTGCACTTGTAACACCGTCAAGATATCCTGCTTCTGTCGAAGTTACTGCACTTACTGATACATCACCATTACCATCAGATACTAATAATCTTGAAGCAGTTAAGTCTACCATCTTACTAAATGCGATTCCGGCTGCCGCTTTAATATCAGCATTAACAATATTTGTAATTGTGTTATTATCACTATCAATACTCTTGTTAATAAGTGTATCAGTTGTTGATGTACCCACTACTGTATCAGTAGCGTTTGGTAAAGTTATTATTCTATCAGCAGTAGGATCCGTTACAACTAAAGTTGTTTCATAGTTGTCAGCAGTTGCACCTTCAAATATGATACTTGTATTAACTGTAACAGTTGAGAACTCTGAAGCACCACCGCCAGTAATATCTGTTAGATATGCAACTGAACCTGAAGCATTCTGAAAGGTGATTGTTCTATCTGCCGTTGGGTCTGTAATTACAAAAGTTGTTTCGTAACCGTCAGCAGTTGCGCCTTCAAAAACAAGAGGACTTGCACCAGCAAGAACTGTTCCTGTTAAATCAGCGGTTCCAGTAAACGCACCAGTAAGTGCGCCAGCATTAATTGTTGGACTTGTAAGAGTTTTATTTGTTAATGTTTCCGAACCAGTTAATGAAACAAAACTTTCACTTTGTAAAGCACTATTAAATTCTGCTAATGAGCCTGTAAGTGTATTAGTGCCTAAGTCAATTGATTTATTCGTTAGTGTATCAGTAGTTGCCTTACCTATTAAGGTGTCTGTGGCATTTGGTAATGATAGTGTTCTATCAGCAGTAGGGTCAACAGTTGTTAAAGTAGTTTCATAGGCATCATCAGTTGCGCCCTCAAATACGAAAGAGTTTTGAATATTAATTGTAGTTGAATCAACAGTAGTTGTTGTGCCTTCAACAGTTAAGTTACCAGCAATAGTAACACTTGAACCACTCATTGTCATTGCAGTTGTAGAAGATGCACTTGATTTAATTACTAGTTGTCCACCAGCATTTGATAAACTACCAAAAATTGTACCATCATCTTTTAAGACTACATCACCACCGCCGGCATCTATATTAACATCACCAGCAGAATCTAAAGTTATTGTAGATGCTGAAGTAATGTTTGCAATAGCCGGACTTGTTAAAGTCTTGTTTGTAAGTGTTTTTGTTGTGCCAGAAACATAAGTATCAATCTGCGAAGCAAGTAAGTATTTCTCTGTGCCGCCATCTGAAAATGCAAACTTATCAGTAGCAGCCAATGTAGCGCTAGAGCCATCAGTCATTGCATCAATATTGATGATAGCTGCAACTTCACCAAACTCTAATGCACTTGCACCTGAATTTACTTTGAGTACTTGTCCTGCACTACCTATAGAAAGAGCGGCACCAAGTCCGCCGTGTGCTAATGCTATGAACTCGCCAGATTGGTATTCTGCCAATCCTGTTGCAACATCACTTGCATTGAATACTGTTCTTATTGGGGTTTTTACTGCCATAATTTTCCTATAATTGGAATAATGTTATACCTGCATCCGTTAATAAGTTTCCGTTTGCTAATGTAAAAGTAGAAGCGTCAGTAAAAGAATATCTATCTGCCACCTCAGCGTTAAATTCAAAAGTAGCATTAGCAGTACTTAATCCACCAGCTGCACTAAAAAAATCAACTTTGCGAATTGGTTGCGAAAGTGTACCAGTTGCAGATGAACCCATAACCGCCAATTCATTATTACCTGCTTTTGAATTTGCAGGCAAAGTTGCACCAGTAGCGGCGATAGAAATTGTTCCTGTACCGTCTGATGAAATAGTGGCACCAGCCAAATCAATTGTATCGCCAGAAAGATATAAATCATTCCATCTTCTTGTGGTACTACCTAAATCATATGTATCAGAAGTAGAAGGTAGAACATCTTGGTCGACAGCACTTAAATCTATACCACCGCCAAATGTTCCATCTTGTAAATCTAAACCATCGCCTGCGTTTGAAGAAGATGAATCTGTACCATCTAAAACAACTCTATCACCTGCGTTTGAACCATTTGCATCTGTACCATTTAAAACTAAATCTTCGGTTTCTAAAGTTACACCTACAAATTTACCAGTTGCACTATCATATTGTAAAACTCTTTTGTCTATTAAAGCACTACTAATATCAACATCATCAAGATATTTTAATAGTGTTTCACCACCTCCACCAATTGTTCCCATTTGTTTAGAAACTGTATCTCTAAATGATAAAAATTCTGCTTTAAGTTTATCTAGTGAATCAATCGACTCTAACTTTCTAATTCTATCTTTATCTAACTCAGTAGCATTTTTCATAGAAGCAATCTTCTTCTTTACCTCATCAATCAGATTATCTGGTGCTTTGTATTCATTAATTGATTCGGCTTCTGCTGTTTCTATAACAGATTTAGGAACAACTTCATAAGTAGGTTCTAAAACCTCTTTTTCTGGTTCTAATAATAATACTTTTTTCTTTTCAACCTTTTTCTTCTTTTTAACGGCTGATAGCTCATCAAATAATTCTTCTACAGCTGCAATCTTAACTTCTTCTTTTTCAATCTTTTCAGTTAAGTCTGTTTTTGCTTTTGTGATAGCAGTAAAGAAACCACCCAATTCATCTGCAACCTCAATCGGCGCTTTTTCCTCTTTAACTTCTACAAGCTTTATTTCTTTTATTTTTTCAGAGAATTTCGCTTCTTGCAGTAATGCAATTTCTTTTTCAATCTCTGGGTCTATATCTATTACTGGCTCAATTGAAATCTTTTCACCCTCAACAATTGGGGTTTCATTTAGTAGAGAATCTATCCATCCCTTTTCACCATCAATATACTTTTTTGTACTCATAGTTATCTTGTTACACTAGGTGTTACTGTAACTCTTCCTTCAATTCGTCTAGTAATTAATCCACCACTAGTAGTTGTTGTTAAATCCCACACATATCGTCCTTCAGTAAGACCTGATGTTACGGCGTCTGTGAGAGTGATAGAACAAGTGCCTGCTGTTCCACTTACAATAGCTGTAGTGAAACTTGTAGCACTAGTAGATAGATGAGTTTTTCTCAGCTTACTTGTTACTGTTTGACCAGATATATCAACAACAGCTCCTGTGGAATCTTTAACAGTTAGTGTTTGTGTAAAATCGGCATCTTGGTCGATAGTAAGATTTTGTATCGTTGCCATTCTTCAAATTCCCTATTAATTTAATATTATTCTTATATTTATAATATTAACCACTTTCTTTCTTCGTAATATTCTAAGCATATATACTCTTTTCTAAGTAATTAGATAGTAATGACATTTTTTCTGTTTTCTCTATGTAATACTCTTTTCTGTTGTTTAAATAACTAAGTTCTTTTAATATTTTGTTATGTTGAGATTTGGTGTACTGATTTAAGTATTTATCTCTCCACAGTAAATTTGTTGCTGAGTATTTAGACGGGTAATTCATCCCTATTAAAATGCAGTCTTTTGATTTAATGTCAAACCAATCGCTATTTTCATTAGTCGTATAATTAACAAAATCATCTGTAATCTTAATGTTGTTCTGTATATGTTTCCAATATGGACTGTCATCTCTAGTAGTGTTTATATAATGTAACAGCACAAAATTGTGTACATCTTTAAATATTTCATCTAGTTTATTATTGTAAGAAGCTCTGACAAACGCTGAATTAGTAGAAGTTTTCATTTGTTTAATAAATTCTTCTATTTGATAACCAGTTATAGCAAGACCAGTTGACTCTAAAGGCTCTATAAATCCTGAAGCTAGAGTAAGTGCAAGACAATTACCTACCCATCCATGTTTATACTTTCCTGTCTTAAACCGAACAACATTAAACTCTGCTTTATCAACTCGTTTTTTATCAAAGCGTTTAATTAAATACTTTTTAAACTCTTTCTGTGCATCTTCTGTAGATTGGAATTGGCTACTAAATACATATCCTGTGCCTATCCGTGTCCATAAAGGTGTGTTCCACACCCAACCTGATGAAAGTGCTGTACAATCTGTAAAAGGCTCTAATTCTTTAGACTTGTCAACATAAGGCATACGACAAGTAATAGCAGTATCATTTAATAAAGTATCACTTATTGATTCAAATGGCTCGTTCAAAGCATTATCAATCAATAGACACTTAAAACCAGTACAGTCTATAAACATATCAGCGTGTATTTTGCCTTTGTCTGTAGTTACTGAAACAATGGTAGAGCCATCAAGTTTTACATGGTTTACATCAGCAAGTATGTGTGTACCTTTAAATTTAGTTTTGCAATATTGTCCAAATTTAATTGCATCCATGTGATGAGCATAATCAAATTCTTCGTCTGTTAAACAATCAAATTTATTGTTCTCGCTCATGTGATAGCCAATAAAGTTTGTACTGTAATAATCTTCTATATCAGGCTTATCTAAATATGTCAGTTCTTGCTTAACCGCCCAGTCATAAGAATTAAGTTTGTTTTCTTCCCTATTCCAAAAAGGATGATAACAGACACTTTTTTCAGAAGTAAAATTGTTAAATTTAATAGCCGCTTTATATGTAGCATCACAAAATGGCATCCACTCTTTTTCTTTAAAGCCTAGAGTATCTTTAATAAATGCAGTTGTAAATGGTATTGTTGATTCACCTACACCTATAACTGGCACATTAGGTGATTCAACTAATGTAACTTTAATATGTGGCATTTGTTTGTTTAAAGCTACAGCCATCATCCACCCACTTGAACCACCACCGACAATGCAAATACTATTTACGCTCATCTGTCGTATTCTTTAAGTTTTTTAATAACTTTCTCTTGTATGCCATCAAAATTAACATTAAAAGATATAATTGTTTTTCTAGTTTTAGCTACATTTACTGGCGCACGGTGTATTGCACAGCTAGGAAAAATGACAAAATCACCTTCGGCTACTGGTAAATCTTTAACTTCACCATCATAAATTTGTGTTTTGACAGGATTAGGCATTTCTAAGTAATACACTCCAGTATAGTTATCGCTATGTATATGCCATTCGTGTACATCATTGTGTTCATATTGCTGAAACCACATGCCAGTTAATTCAAAACTTTTATAACCAAGTTCGTTTACTAATTGTTGATAGGTAGTTTTAAAATGTGGCATAAAATATTTAACCCACTCTCTATCAAAATCTTCTGATTGTGTCCAATCTAATCTAGTAACACTATCACTTTCATTTTTATCTGTTTCACTAAATTGTGTGTTTATTAAATTAAGCAAAGTTTCCTTAATGTCATTATGACTTTCAACTCTTGTTAATAGCACCTCATTCATGTTATGTTTTTATATGTAAAACTTGAATCAAAAAAACCAACCTTTCCTTTTGGCATAAAATTCATTGCTAATGAATGCCTATCTCCACTACCTACATAATCAAGTGCTGTATGTATAGTGGTGCTAGGAAATAAAAGCATATCACCTACATTTGGCTTGTATACAACTTCTCTTGCAGAGTTTAAATGAAATTCATCCGCCTCAACACAAATAGATTGAGCTTGTTTACTAAATTCTATTTCTGAATCTTCAACTAAGTAATAAACAGCACTCCACCAACTATTTGTATGACTATGTTTTCCTGCTCTTTTATGCGTAAACCAAGATGTTGTTAACTGTACTTCACAATTTATTTTCAATACAACTTTTAAAAAGTTAATTACTTCTTGTGTAAATTCTTTCTTTAATAGAGTTGGCAGCACATCAAAGTCATCTTGATTTGTATATTCAAAATATTCATCCTTATCTATACTATCTAAAATTTCTTGTACATTTGTCAATAAATCTTTTCTTTCACACACTCCAATGATAGTAGGAAAACAAGCATCCCATCCTTTTAGGCTCATATCAGTTCTTCGCCGTGCGTACTGATATTAAACCAACCTGTAATAATGTATTTGTCGTTTGAGATTGGTGGATTGCCTCTATGTGTGTGTAAGAAATCAGCAGGTGCTATACATATCTTACCTTCTTCTGGTTTGATTCTTTTACTTTGATATAGATATTCTGTTTCTCCACCCTCTTTTACAGTATTCAAATAAATCATCCATACTAGTATTCTGCGTGAGCATGTATGAGATAAATTATCACAATGCCATTTGTGGAAACCTCCACCCACAGGAGTCTTTTGCATTTTTTGTTTAATGCTATATATGTTTTCTTCTCTAAGAATGGGAAAAGCATCACAGTATTCTTGAAACGCTTTGTTAAGATATTCGTTTATTAATATAGGGACATCTAAATCTTCAAATACATCTAAAATATGCCAATAATCATTTCTGGCCATTGCATCTTCTCTGTGTGGATTTGTTTCAAATGCTGTGGCAGGTTCAGTAATCATTGCGGCATCAAATATTTCTATCATTTGCCGACAATTCAATTCAGGAAACTTAAAACTCATTGTTTTAATTCCTATACTATCTATACTCATTATCACCCCTCATTATAATTTAGTAGATTTTATCCTACCATTTTTCTAGCGGACATGTTGCTTTTTTAAACATAGTTTTATATTTAAGAAAACAATTACATTCGGTACACACTCTTTCACCTACCTTCATAATTTTTAAATGACACTCATCACATATTTTTAATCTAGTGTCTTTTAGTTTGTCATCAGATAATAAATTAAACTTATCAATAATAGGCATTACACAAAGGTATCGTCAGACCAATTTAAAGTAATTTCACCAGTCTTTAAAGTATCATAAGTTAATTGTGGTTCTTGAGGCGCATCATCAGCTCTTGTTACTATTACTTCGCCATTTGCTAAAACTTCTGTTGTTTCATGGGTAGCTTGAAACGCAGTCATAGATGTTTGCCATGCGTCATAGTCTGTTTTTGTACAATATTGCACTTTTATTTTTATAACTGATACACCTTTTTCTGCTTGTGTACATTGTACTGATTGATTGGTATAATCTATATAACCATCAGCATCTGCATGTAAATCATATGCCTTGTAGTGTAAATATGCTTCTGCTGCTGCTCCACCGCCGTGGGTTACTGTTACACCTGATATTTGTTCAATAGTACAAAATGCTTCTTGCATTATTCCTACATCTGAATAATCAAATACAACTTCTATGTCATCCTCTGCGGTGAACATATCACCTCTAGAACGCCTTGCTTTTAATGTTATTGCCATTGTTTATCTCCTATGAAATTTGGTCTGTATTACCGGATAAGGCAGAACCCGCTGAACCATTAGCTGAACCATTTGAACCTGCAGAGCCACCACCACCGGTAGGACCACCACCACTACTACCGTGGCAAGAATTGTTGCGTGAAGCGCCACCACTGCCGCTTGAGCCAGCTGAACCTAGATTACCTCCTGAGCCCCCTGAGCCTCCACCACCATTAAACCAACTACAGTTTGTATTACTACCTGAATCACTTCCGCCGCCTGAGCCACCGCCGCCGCCTGAAGTTGTACCACCACTTGAGCCACCTGGTGAGCCGCCCGAACCACCGGCCGCTCCGCCGCCGCCTCCGCCGCCGCCATAAGTATACCATCCACCTCGGCCGCCACCACCACCGCCACCACCGTTTCCAGTAATGGTTTTAGTTCCTGCCGCACCCGCTGTTCTTGTACCTGCTGTGTCAAATATTACTGATAGATAGTCATCACCAGTTTGTGAATGATTAAAAGCATCACCACCATTGTTTGCCGAATCTGCTGTTCCTGAACCTGTACTTCCTGCAGAACCTGCTCCTCCATTTCCTGAACCTCCACCACCACCACCTGAAGATGGATTACCTGATGTGTTAGAGCCTGAAGCACCTACAATCGAGCCATTATTAGTAATGTTAATAGTTACACCATTTGACCATCCTGTATCTGTTTTCATTGCAGGAGTGTTGGTTGCAGTAGAACCAACTGTTACTCCAGCATTAATAGTAAGTATAACTGGTGTACTTTGGTCACCACCTGCCGAAGATACAGCTGTTTTGATGTTGTAGTTGTTTGTGTTGCTCGAAATAGTTAATGTAGTTGCTGCTACAGCATTATAATAATCGCTCATCTGACTTTCGCCTGAAGTTGCTACATTTGGATTAGCACCTGCTGGTACTAAATCACCACCGCCATAATATTCACTTAAAGCGTGGGGTTCTGAACCACCAAATTCAGCAGCAATTTCACTTATCTCTATTTGTCCGCTACCTTGTAATGCCATTTTATCTCTCCTCTAATTTTTTAACTTTTGCTGTAAGTTCTTTTATTGCTTCAACGAGTATTGCTGTCATAGAATCATAATGCAAGGTTTTGTATGTCTTGTCATCACCAGTATGAAGTGGTAATTTCCTTTCTGATACTGCTGAAGGCATGACCTTCTCGACATCTTGAGCAAGTAAACCTGCTGACTCTTTACCATCTTTGAAGTAATTGAATGTTACGCCTTTCAGTTGTTGGATTTTATCCAAAGCAAATTCAACTGGACTGATGTTGTACTTGAGCGTTGCATCAGATATAGTCGTTGAGAAAGCAATTACATCGCCATCAACATGTAAATCACCATCAGCCTCAAGTCGCATTTCTTCACCTGCGTTTACAGTAAATCTCATATCTGTATTGTCAGTAAAAGTAACTTTATCACCACTATTAAGACCTACATTTGTTGTGCCATAAATAATGCCATTAACATTTAATTCACCACCTAAATCAGATGATGTTCCAATGCTTACGCAGTCGTTACCACCATCAACAAATAACATATTTGCATTACCATTAGACTCTACCCTGAAGTCTACATCAGCAGAATCTTCATTAAAGATAGCACCAGTATTAAAAACACCAGTCGTAATTGTTGGAGCTGTAAGAGTTTTGTTTGTTAGTGTGTCTGTTGAAGCTGTTGAAACCAGGGCAACATCACCACCACTAGTTGGTAATGTTAAAACATTTGTAGCACCCGCTGAATGTGGTGCCCCTTGAAGTGTTTGTGCGTGAGCATTATTGTCCTCACAATACAATTTTATTTTTGAAACTGCTGCACCGTTATTTTTAAGGTCGATAAGACCACCATTAAGGAACAATGCACCACCTTCCGACATATCTATAGTCATTGCCGTAATACCAGAACTACCATCTTCACCAGTAAATACTATGTCTGAATCATCAGTTTCACTATGGAAAACTAAGTTACCAGTAGAGTTGACAATGTATGAGTGTGTTCCGCCGTGATAAAGATTTAAATCTCCTGAAGCACCAATAGTTAATCTACCTGATGAGCTATCAGCAGTATTATCATCAGCATCAGCGTCTGTGTCTATCGTAACCAGTCCGCCTGAAGTAATGTTAGAAGTACCGTTATCGATTGCACCAAATCCTGTTGCGATTGAACCAGAACCTAAAACACCAACTGTTGTTGCAGCCGTAGTAACCAAGGCAGCTGCCGTAGTAAGATTAGGCATAGATGTAATCTCATCATCTAAGTAGGCAGAAAGAGTTTCAACAGTAGTCATTTTCATTGTACCACCATCATTAATCAGAACACCGTCACCATCAGCGATTGCATCTGTACCTCTTGCAGTACCGCCATCAATAAGATTGATTTCAGCAGGTGTTGCTGTAATTTGTGTATTAGAAGCGGCTGCCAATACAGGAACCGTACCACCAATATTTGGTAAAGTAATCGTTCTGTCCGCTGTTGGGTCTACTGTTGTTAAAGTTGTTTCATAACCGTCTGCTGTTGAACCTTCAAACACAACAGCATTACTGGCGCTCATTGTTACGGAGTCTACCGTTGTCATTGTGCCTGTTACTGAAACATTTGTTGCACTTAATGTGCCTGTACTTGGATTGTATGTTAAGTTTCCGTCTGACTCTAGTCCTACATTACCACCGGCAGCAGCTGCCCCAGCGACAAATGTAAGAACATTATTTTCGTTTGTGGATTCGTTGTCTGTAACAGTAACAGTTGTTGCAAGTGCAGATGTACCACTATATCCTGATGAAGTGATAGTTCCTAATGAGGAACCTCCATCAGCGAAAGTGATTGTACCATTATCTGCATCTAAAGTAACACCGCCACCAGAATTTAAAGTAACTGTAGTACCGGCGAGCTCGGCAGTACCATCAGCAGTAATTGTAATATTTGCGGCTGCGGCTGCGGTGTCTACTGTTGTTAGAGTTGTTGCACCGTTTGTGCCGACAGTTGTTGTGAAAGTATCGCCAGCTGAACCAGTCATTGTTATGACTTTACCATCAACAGCAACATCATCAACTGTCAATGCAGTTAAAGTGCCTAGTGATGTTACACTTCCTTGAGCAGCAGTACTTAAAGTACCAGCAATAGTTCCGCCAGAAACATTTATACCAGCACTAAAAACTGGTATTTGGTCCATAGTTACTACGCCGGCAGAAGAAATTATGATAGAATTTGCATCACCAACTGAACCTATTTGTCCATCATTTGCAATTGTTATACCACCACTATGAATATCTCTGGCAGTAAAAGTTGCAACGCCTACCTGAGCAGTTGTTCCACTAATCTCAACATTAGCATTAATATCAAGTGTTGTAGCGTTTAATTCGATTTCTGTGTCTGATACTAAATCAAGAACGCCATCAGCGCTTTGAAAAATATATGTTCCTGAATCACCAAACTGTAATTGGTCAGTAGAAGATAGAAGTAATCCTGTGTTGTGAACATGAGTAAGAGATACATCTTGGTCTGCACCAAAATTAATTACAGCAGCGTCTGCCAAGAACAGGTCTGACCATTCAAGTGCAGCTGTTCCCAAAGCATTTCCGTCAGATGCTGCTGGTGAAAGCGCCGCTGAAGTCATTTTTATCTCATCTGTACCACCAATTTTGAAATCTATTGTATCATCTGAATCAGCAGTTATGGTTGTATCAGCGTCACCATCTAAAAAGAATTCAGCACCATTAAGGTCTAAAAGATTTTGAACTACTGCTTGTCCTAAAAACTGAATATAAGTTCTTTGGCCGCTTGCAGGGGCTGAAGCAAAAGTAATCTTAGTACCACCTGTTGCTAAATTATATCCTGTTTTTGGTTCTAAAACAACAGCATTATCTGAAACTATAAGTGAAGTTTCATCTGCAACTGTATAATCTAGTGTGAAAGTTACTTCACTACCATCGCCCGAAATTTGTTGTTTGCTGTGAAATCCGTTTACTGGTGCTTTTCCTATATACATTATCTATTCTCCAATGTTTCAATTCTTTTTGTTGATTCTTCTAACTTAGTTGTTAGTTCCTTGATTGATTCGATTAACAAGGCGTGTATTGAGTCATAGTGTAATGTCTTGTATGCTTTATCATCACCAGTATGAAGTGGTAATTTCCTTTCTGATACTGCTGAAGGCATAACCTTTTCAACATCCTGTGCAAGTAGACCCGCTGACTCTTTATTGTCTTTAAAGTAATTGAATGTAACACCTTTAAGTTGTTTGACTTTATCCAAGGCAAATTCAATTGGGTTAATATTATATTTTAATGTCGCATCTGAGATAGTTGTTGAGAAAGCAATTACATCGCCATCAACATGTAAATCACCATCAGCTTCAAGTCGCATTTCTTCGTTACCATTAACAACAAATCTTTGGTCTGTATTATCAGTAAATGCGTGATAGTCACCACTATTAAGACCAACAGCGCCTGGACCATAAATAGTGCCATTAACATTTAAGATACCACCTAAATCAGATGATGTTCCAATGTTTACATGGTCAGCACCACCATCAACAAAAAACATATGAGTATTACCATTAGATTCAATTCTGGTGTCTACATCAGCAGAATCTTCATTAATAATAACGGCGCCTTGTATTGTTACAGCGCCAGAGAATTCAGCTGTTGAACCAGCAATG
>Ga0206685_10000374_pt1 | contig 13773 bp, 14 predicted proteins | sample M220012015metaG_FD_161049 | JGI IMG/M metagenome (GOLD analysis project Ga0206685, IMG submission 161049) | Ammonia-oxidizing marine archaeal communities from Monterey Bay, California, United States - M2 200m 12015 | ecosystem: Environmental > Aquatic > Marine > Intertidal zone | place: USA...
AACATTATTACATCAGTTGAACCAGCACCTGATTTACTTGCAACATATCAATCCAATACAGGCGGTGTAGTACAAGTTAAAAAACCACAATTAATTACATAAAGTGATTAGGGTTACTTTTTCAAGGAATGGTGTAGATTATGTTACACATTTAAAAGAAGGCGATACACTTCTTGACGGCGCATTAAAACTTAAACTACCAGAAATACCAGCAATATGTGGTGGCAATTGTGCCTGTGGTACATGTCATGTATATTTAAATGATAAGTGGGTAGATAAAGTTGAATCACCATTGACTAATTCACCAGAAATTGATATACTAAAAGATAAGAAAAGCTTTGATAATAGAAGAAGTAGATTGTGTTGTCAAATAAAAATTAAAAAAGAATATGATGGATTACAAGTGAGATTATTAGCAGATGAACTTTTATAAAAATATTGTAGAGTATAAAGGAAAGTTATTTGTTAGGGGTATATTAGAAGGACAAGAATTTCAAGAGAAGGTTGATTTCAGTCCAACATTTTTTACATTAACAAATAAAGAATCCAAACATAAAAATCTACAAGGTCAATATTTACAACCAACAATATTTGAAAGTATTGCAAAAGCAAGAGAATTTAGAAAGACTTATGATAATTCTAATTCTCCTATCTATGGTATGGAGAGATTTGCTTATCAATATATTTCTAATGAATATAGAGATGATATAGATTGGCAAAAAGATAAGATTAAAATCTTTACTATTGATATTGAAACAAGTTGTGAAAATGGTTTTCCAGATGTAGAAAATCCCATTGAAGAAATACTATGTTTAACAGTAAAAAATCAAACCAATAAACAAATTATTACATGGGGTATAGGTGATTTTGTAACTGATAAAGAAGATGTAACTTATATAAAATGTGATTCAGAAAAACAATTAATAAAAGAATTTATGACATTTTGGATGAAAAATTATCCAGATATTATTACAGGTTGGAACTGTAAGTTTTTTGACATACCTTATCTATTAAATAGAATATCAAGATTAACTGATAATAAAGTTATTCGCAAATTATCACCATGGGGATTAGTTGAAAAGAAAGAGGTAATTGTAAGAGGCAGACCTAAAACAGTTTTTAATATCATGGGTATTGCAATGTTAGATTACATTGACCTGTATCAAAAATTTATACCTACAAGACAAGAAAGTTATAAACTTGATTATATTGGTAAAGTTGAATTAGGTACAGGTAAAGCTGAAATGCCTTTTGAAACTTTTAGAGAATGGTATACTAAAGATTTTCAATCATTTGTAGATTATAATATACAAGATGTAGAAATAGTTGATGGTTTAGAAGATAAGTTAAAACTTATTGAATTGATATTAACAATGGCATATGAAGCTAAAGTTAATTATGATGATGTATTTTCACAAGTAAGAGTATGGGATGTTTTAATTTATAATTATTTAAGAAAAGAACATATTGTTGTACCAGAAAAATCTGAACAAATAAAAGATACAAAATATGAAGGTGCATATGTAAAAGAACCTTTAACAGGTATGCATGACTGGATAGTATCGTTTGATATCAATTCACTATATCCTCATTTGATTATGCAATATAATATATCGCCAGAAAAAATAGTAGGTATGAATCCAGAAGGTGTATCTGTAAATAAATTACTTTCTAGAAAACTTGATTTAGAATATTTAAAAGAAAAGGATGTATGTATGGCACCGAATGGGGCAGTTTTTAAAAGAGATAATGCAGGATTTTTACCAAGATTATTAGATAAGATGTATCAAGATAGGGTTGTATATAAAAAGAAAATGTTAGAGGCAAAGAAACTTTATCAAAAAACTAAAGATGAAAAGTATAAGAAAGAAACCGCAAGATGTCATAATATACAATGGGCGAAAAAGATTGCATTGAATAGTGCTTATGGTGCTATCGGCAATCAGTACTTTAGATATTATGATGTAAGACAAGCAACAGCGATAACATCATCAGGACAATTTGTAATTAGAAATATTGAAAAGAAAGTAAATGAATATATGAATAATATTTTAGAAACTGAAAAGCAAGATTATATTGTGGCATCCGATACAGATTCTATTTATTTAAAATTAGATACTTTTATTGAGAAAACATGTAAGAATAAATCAACAGAACAAATACTAACATTTTTAGATAAAGTAGTTGAACAAAAGATTGAACCATTTATTGAAAAATGTTTTAAAGATTTAGCAGATTATACTAATGCATTTAGACAAAGAATGGTTATGAAACGAGAAGTCATTGCTGATAAGGCGATATGGACAGCAAAGAAAAGATATATGTTGCATGTATTAGATGAAGAAGGTTTTAGATATGAAGAACCTAAAATGAAAATCATGGGCATTGAGGCAGTTAAATCTTCAACACCAGAAGTTTGTCGTGGCAAAATTAAAGAAGCTATAGATATAATTATGACAAAAGATAATGATACACTAATTAAATTTGTTGCAGAATTTAGAAAAGAATTTAATAAGATGACACCAGAACAAATATCATTTCCTAGAAGTTGTAATAATTTAAAAAAATATAGAAGTTCAAAAGATATATTCATTAAAGGTACACCGATTCATGTAAAAGGTGCATTGATTTATAATTACCAAATAAAACAACATAAAATTACAAGTAAGTATCCAGAGATACAAGAAGGTGATAAAATTAAATTTATAAAATTAAAACAAAGAAATCCTTTTAAACATGATGTAATAAGTTATATGACAAAATTACCAAGAGAGTTTAAGTTAGATGAATATATTGATAGAGATATACAGTTTGAAAAAACATTTATAACTCCATTAAATTTTATATTAGAATCTATTGGTTGGGAAGTTGAAAAGAAAGCAAGTTTAGAGGCGTTTTTCGGATGAAAACATTAGAAAGAAAAGACGCTTTACATTGTGCTAATATCATTATTGATTATTGGGAAGGTTTTTCTAGAGTTGATGAATATATGTTAGAACAAAAACTAGAACAAATTAAACATATGCCAACAGCTTTCCCTGGCATGGGATTTGAAACAGATTTATTTTCAGATTTTTCTATGTTGCCCGAAGATATGGATATTCAAATAGTAGAACCTGATACTAAAACTTTTGAATCTTGTTTGAACATTGTTTCTAGTCATACTAATATGTCAAATGTACCTGGTAAAAATTTAAAATTAGGTATCAAAGAAAAAAATACAAATAAGTGGTTAGGTTTTATTAGATTAGCTTCACCTGTAATTAATATGAAACCTAGAAATGATTTATTAGGTCAAGTACCAGATTTAAAATCATTTAATAATACATCAATTATGGGGTTTGTTATTGTTCCTACACAACCTTTTGGTTTTAATTATCTAGGTGGTAAATTATTAGCTGCTTTATGTTGTAGTCATACCATTAGAAAAAGAATGAATGAGAAGTATAATATGAATTTAGTTTATTTTGAAACAACAAGTTTATATGGTAATAGTAAATCATCAAGTCAATATGATGGAATGAAACCCTTTTTAAAAAATAAAGGTTTAAGTGATAGTAATTTTACACCACAAATGCATGGAGAAGTTTGGAGTAATCTTGTAAAATATGTTGAAGCTAGGGTTGGAGACTTAGTACCAAAAGACGCTTCAAGTAAAAAATTAAAAAGAATGACAGCAATACAAGGTATGGTTAAAAGGTCATTAGATGGAACAGATTTAGAGAATTTTAATAAGTCAATAGAAGGTGCTAAGAATCTTACAGAACAAAAAAGATATTATGTATCTAGTTATGGTATTAAAAATTATATAGATATTGTAAACGGTAAAAGTGATGAGATTATTAAGGAAGATAATTACGATAGATACGAAATAGAAAGTCTTATTGCTTGGTGGAAAAAGAAAGCTACTAATAGATACAATAATTTGAAATCTGATGGTAGATTGAGAAATGATTTAGAAGTATGGACTAATTCAACCAACATTGACATAATAAGATAAATAGTATATAATGATGACAATTGAGGTAAAATAATGAGTAATTTTTTAAAAGACATTATAAAAGAAACAGGAAATGAATATGCTAGTCTAGCATCCGATGGTGTTATAGGTGGAGATGTTGATAGTTTTATTGATACAGGTTCATATGCCCTAAATGCTTTATTATCTGGCAGTATTTATGGTGGGTTACCTGGAAATAGAATAACAGCAATTGCAGGTGAAGCTGCAACAGGTAAAACTTTTTTTGCACTTGGTGTATGTAAAAGTTTTCTTGATAAACATAAGGGCGCTGGTATAATTTATTTTGAATCAGAAAATGCAGTATCAAAAGATATGCTTGAACAAAGAGGCATAGATACAAAAAGAACATTAGTTGTACCAGTTGCAACAGTACAAGAGTTTAGAACACAATCAATAAAAATTATTGACAAGTATAATGAACAGGAAAAAGATGAAAGAAAACCTATTATGTTCGTTCTTGATTCTTTAGGCATGTTATCAACCACAAAAGAAATGGGTGATACAGCAGAAGGTAAAGAAACAAGAGATATGACCAGAAGTCAAATTGTTAAATCAGCATTTAGAGTATTAACTTTAAAATTAGGACAAGCAAATGTACCAATGATTATGACTAATCATACATATGATGTTATTGGTTCAATGTTCCCACAAAAAGAAATGGGTGGGGGTTCTGGTCTTAAATATGCAGCTTCAAGTATTATATATCTAGGTAAAAGAAAAGAAAAAGATGGCACAGAAGTTGTCGGTAATATAATTCGTTGTAAAAATTATAAATCAAGAATTACAAAAGAAAATGCACAAGTGGATGTTAGATTAACTTATACAAAAGGACTTGATAAACATTATGGACTATTAGACCTTGCAGAAGAAGCTTTAATATTTACTAAAGTATCTACAAGATATGAATTACCAGATGGTAGTAAACAATATGCAAAAACAATATATAATGAACCAGAAAAATATTTCACAAAAGAAGTATTAGGAAAGATTGATGAGTATGCAAAAAGAAAATTCACCTATGGAATCCACGAAGAATAAAAAATATGTATTCGCCCAAAGACAAGAAGATGATTATACTTGTATAAAACTTACAGAAGGCGAATATAAAGATGTTATTTTTAAATATGGTAATGTAGGTTTTAAACCAGTAAAGGATTCAGAAAAAATGTCTGTAATATTTGATTACAATATTTTACGAAATCCTAATGATATAGATTATGATACAGAAGAATTTATAAAGTATATCGGTGATATATTAATTGATTTGGTTGAAGACCAAGTAGCAACAGGTAAATTAGATTTAAAAATTGAGAATCCAGATGAGTGATAGAATAGAAAGAATTATATTAAAAAACTTATTTCATAATGAAGATTTTACAAGAAAGGCATTACCTTTCATTAAGTCTGCTTTTTTCACAAATAAAAATGAATCTATATTATATAAAGAAATATATGATTTTGTAAATAAGTATAAAAATCTACCAACAAAAGAAACTATAATTGTAGAATTAAACAAAAGAAAAGATTTAAGAGAAGAAGAATTAACCGATATTAAAAAGATTATAATTGGTCTTGATAAACAAGAAGTAGAATTACAATGGTTGTTAGATACAACAGAAAAGTTTTGTAAAGATAGAGCAGTACATAATGCAGTCTTAGAAGGCATACAAATATTAGATGGTAAAGATAAGAAACAAAATCCAGAAGCAATACCTGGAATTTTATCTAAAGCTCTTGCAGTATCATTTGATAATCATATTGGACATGATTATATAGAAGACGCTGAAATTAGATATGATTTCTATCACAAGACAGAAAAAAGATTTAAATTTGATTTAAATTATTTTAACAGAATTACAAAAGGTGGAGTACCATCTAAAACTTTAAATATATGTCTTGCAGGTACAGGTGTTGGTAAATCTTTATTCATGTGCCATGCAGCTGCCAACTTTTTAACACAAGGTAGAAATGTTTTATATATTACCTTAGAAATGGCAGAAGAAAGAATTGCAGAAAGAGTGGACGCTAATTTAATGGATGTTACAATAGATGATTTACATATCATGTCAAAAGATATGTATGATAATAAATTATCTAAACTAACAAATAAAACAATAGGACAATTAATTATAAAAGAATATCCAACAGCGTCAGCACATAGTGGACATTTTAGAGCATTATTAAACGAATTATCCTTAAAGAAAACATTTAAACCTGATGTAGTATTCATAGACTACCTCAACATTTGTGCGAGTAGTAGATTTAAAGGCGGAAATATCTCATCATATTTTTATATCAAAGCAATTGCTGAGGAGTTAAGAGGACTTGCAGTTGAATTTGATGTACCTATTTTTTCTGCTACTCAAACAACAAGAAGTGGATTTACATCAACAGATATAGGTTTAGAAGATACGGCAGAATCTTTTGGTTTACCGGCAACAGCAGACTTTATGTTTGCTTTAATATCTAATGATGAATTAGAACAATTAGGACAATTGAAAGTTAAACAATTAAAAAATAGATTTGGTGACCCAAGTATGAATCGTTCCTTTATAATAGGTGTAGACCGACCTAAAATGAGATTATTTGATGTAGAACAATCAGCACAAAATATCGTTGATAGTAATCAAGAGGTTGATAAAGAGGAAGATGATAAGATAACACCGGATGTCGCATACGACAAATTTTCAGATTTTAAATTATAATGCAAGATTTATATCAAAGTGTAGTATTAATTAGAGATGAGAGTATCTTTAATACAGATAATACAATTCATATAGTGATAGGATATTCAAACATAACATCAGGCACTCATTTAGGTGAATGGGAACATCTGTTTATTAAATTCGTACTAACAATACCATTCTAGGTATCCCATTCTTTTATTATAAATAGTATGTATGGCACAATTAAATTTTAGTGATTATTTTAAATATGACTATCGAGTACCTTTACTTGTAGATAAAGTCTATGGTCAAAACGACAAATCAAATATATTCGCAACAAAATTCGGACTATTCAAAGCAGAAAAATTACTAATAGAAGGCAAAGAATATAAGTACAGTAAAAATTTATATAAAAGAATTGAAGCACTACAAGATGAAACTAATGCTGTAAAACTAGTTATAATTCAAGGTAAAATATCAAGAAAAAAACAAGATATTCAAATAAATGATATTGTAAAAACAGCAGAATTTGGTGGGCAAGAAAAAGGCAAGAAGGTTAACTTAGGTAATTTATTTGAAGAAGAATTGCATGCTAGAATGATAGAATGTTTGAATGGTAAAAAATGTAAAGGTAAATATAGTAAAGAAGCTACAATAATAATAGATAGTTTACAAGATATAAATGGTCCTATTAATGTAGATTTAGACATGCCTATTGTTCACGAAGGTGGAAAAAATCAACCAAGACCATTGATAGAATCTGCTGGTGGTCTTGCCATAAGTCCAATACAACCTGAACTACATGGAGCAAAATTAACAGATGTTACTATACATCATCTAAATGGTAAAAAAAGTTATCTATCATTAAAAATGGGTTCAACAGTAACTTTTATGAACTCGGGTGTATCTAAAAACTTTTTTTTAGAATCAGAAATGTCAAAAGGAAAAGTGGAAATAAAAGCAGGTGTCAATGCATTAAAAACTTTAGGTATAGATAATAAAGATTTTTGCAAAGTTTTTAATGACTATAATAAAACAGGTGGAAAACCTATGGTTAAAGATTACATAAAAAGTAAACCTATACTAAAATCATTAGAGAAATTATTAGAAACTGCCATAGGTTCAGATTATTTTATGATACATGGTAAGAAAGATGGTAGTATAGATTTTTATCATATGTCAAAATCAACCAATAGAAGTGCTTCAAAAGTAACAGGAAGTATGACAATATATTATGGTGGCAAGGCAGGTACAGGAAAAAGAATAGATATAGAATTTTCAAATAAACATTATGATTTTACATTAAACATCAGAAATAAACAAGGAGGAAAATATCCTTCCCATGTAATGTTAGATTATGATACAAAACAAATTCCAGGTAAAATTACTTTATAATATTAGTATATTATTATAAAGTGAAACACTAAAAATACTTTCATACACAAGTTACCAAATTACTAAATATTATCAGAACCTTGGAAATGAATTATCGTCCCTCAAATAATGTCGGTTCACGCTTGACTTTATTTGTTCCTTACGATATACTCCAAGTATAACAATTTCTATTTGATAGGAGGAAAATCAATGGGAACAATTTTATTAAATCTACGCTATCTCCTAGCACCATTTCTAATCATAGTAGCTGGCGCCGGTGTCTTAATCGGTGGTCTGTTTGCATGGGTAGGAGTGATTTTACTTTTTGTAGGTATCCTTGTTGATATTGCTACAAAATTTGAATCTTCTGGAGTAGGGTTTGACAAAGATGGTGAAGCCAGAGGATGGGCAACCTTCCAAAACTTGACCATGTATTTTATGTTACCTGTATTTGTATTATTTCAATTGGTAATGGCATATAGACTTTATAGTTTTATGGCATTTGGGGGCGCTGAGGGCGAACTCGTTACCATGATTTTTGGACTAATACCCATGCACGAGGGTATAACAGCAGCTAACTTAATCGGAGCAACTCTATCATCTGGTATCTTTATTGGTATCGGAATCATCTATGGACATGAACTTTCACATACCAAAGGTATGGGGTTCATAATCTCTAGAACCATGATGGGATTATCTGGTTCAGCGCATTTCTGCTATGCACATGTTTATAATCATCACCTAGAATTAGGATGTGAAGATGACCCTGCTACGGCACCTAGAGGTCGTACCATTTATGGTCATTATCCATTATCTTATTTTGGGCAATCAAAATTTTTATATAACATGGAAAAAGAAAGACTAGCTCGTATGGGTGTATCTTTCATTTCATGGCAAAACCGATGGATACGAGGATATCTATTGGCTGTACCGACAGTAGCATTATTTTTTGCAGCTGGTGGTTGGATAGGAATGGCATGTCTAGCAACAATTTGGGGTATCTCAAATTTTGAACTAGAAGCACTTAACTATCTAGAACACTACGGTTTAATCCGTGTTAAAGACCAACCAATTGATTATCGCCATAATTGGGATAATTCAACAGCTTTTACTTCTTGGTTCTTTATTGAAATAGGAAGACAAGCAGACCATCACGATAGAGGAGAAACCCATTTTTGGGAACTCGAAAATGTCGGATGTCCAAACACAGGTTGGGGATATTTTGTAGTATTCACTATCGCATTAGTACCACCTTTATGGCATTGGTACATGCGTAAGAGATTAGCTGCATGGGATGAGCATTTTGCTACATCCGAAGAACAAGCAATTGCTAGAAGAATCAACAAAGAAGTAGGGTACGAAGGTACACCGTTTGTTGGTGATATTTTGGCGGATGCTGGTAATGTAGACCTCGGAATGAGAACTACAAATAAATAATAAGTATTTAATATAATACTAGGGAGAGGTCAACTAATAGACCTCTCCTAATTTATTATAAATAATATTATGAAAATAGTGAATCTCTTTACAACACCTCTCTTTATTACAAATATAGAAGAAACAAAATCATTAATACCTAAATTAGAAGCAAAAGCACTTTATGAAGAAAAAAATAAATCAGGTAGAAATGTAAGTAATGTAGGTGGTCATCAAACACCTTTTATAACACTTAAAGAAGAACCTCTATATGAAAAACTTGTAGATAGGTTAATGCCTGAAATTAAAAATACGATACACAGTTTCGGATACAAAGATATATACAATATAATTGTCGGCCAATGTTGGATGAATATTAATAGAAAAGGACATTTAAATTTACCACACATGCACCCTAATACTGATTGGGCATGTATCTTTTATATTAAGTCAGATGAAAAAACATCAATTAGATTTCATAATACAGAACAGATGAGAAATGAACTTGCAATGAAAATTGAAGATTGGAATGATTATAATTGTGCAGAATATGATTACCTACCAAAAGAAAATGATTTTATCATGATACCAGCACACATACAACACTCGGTAGCAGTAAATAATACAGATAATGCAAGAATATCACTAGCATTTAATATGCAAATAGCTTGACAAACATATTAAAATGTCCTATAATATAGAGTAATAGAATTATAAATAGTATTATCGTAGTGAATAGTACATTTATGGATTTGTTATATACATGGAACAATTGGAGAAAGATGTTTAGTTTTAAAGGATTTCAAACTAGAGCAAAGAATAAGCATTTAGAACATTTAGAAGACCAGATTATAGACAATGGTTCAAAAGGTGGTACTAATGCTGTAAATTTCTTAGTTGCAATTCGCAACATGCTTGCTGGTAAATCAAGTAGAAAAGTTAATATGACTGTCAAATGGGACGGCGCTCCTGCTGTTATCTGTGGTATAAATCCTGAAAACGGCAAATTCTTTGTTGGTACTAAATCAGTATTTAACAAAACACCTAAAATCAATTACACACCATCAGATATAAACAGAAACCATAGTGGAGTCCTTGCAAGTAAACTTACAGTATGTTTATCACAATTAAAAGGTATTGTTAGAAATGGTGTATATCAAGGTGATTTATTATTTACAAACGATAAGAAGACAGCAGTCATAGATGGCGAATCTATGATTACATTCACACCAAATACAATTACATATGCTATGTCAGCAAATTCAAGTGCAGGAAGAAAGATTACAAGTGCAAAATTAGGTATAGTATTTCACACAAAATATTCAGGTACAACAATCGCAGGTTTAAGAGCAGGATTTGGTACGGTAACCGGTGGTGGTGGTCGTAATGTTTGGTTAGCTTCAGCAGGATATAAAGATACATCAGGTTTATCCAAATTTACATCAACAGAACTTTCAAGTTTTGATGGATTAATTAGAATGGCAAAAGGTTCATTATCAAAGGCAGGACCTATGTTAGATAAAATGAATAGTAATGACCAAACATCAGTAGGATTTAGATTGAAAACATTTTTCAATGCAGTAATTAGAAACAATACAGGTGGTATGGGTAAAGTTAAAACACTACAAGGTCAGTTTAGAGATTATTATGAGAATTTTATTAATGCAGAAATATCTGCTAGAAAAACAACAGCAGGTAAACAAAAATTTATAAAGGCAAAAAAAGAGAATTTAGCATTTATTGATAAAAACTCATCAGCATTATACATGGCAATTGCAAGTCATGTAAGTTTAGCAAATGCAAAGAATTTTTTAGTAAGTAAACTATCACAAATACAAAGTATAGGACACTTTTTAAAAACAGCAAATGGATATAAAGTAACAGCACCTGAAGGTTTTGTTGCAGTAGATAGAAGCGCTGGTGCAGTTAAACTTGTAGATAGATTAGAATTTAGTCGTGCAAATTTTACGATGGATAAAAATTGGGGGTAATTATGACAATAGAAGTAAATGGCAAACAATTAGAAACAGATGAAGAAGGTTATCTTGCTAATCTAAATGATTGGGAAGAAGGTGCAGCTACAGTAATGGCAAAAGAAGAAGATATTGATTTATCAGAAGACCATTGGGAAATCATAAACTTTTTAAGAGAGTATTACGAAACTTATCAAGTGGCACCAGCAGTAAGAGTATTAACTAAAGCAGTCGGTAAGAAATTAGGTAAAGATAAAGGTAATAGTAAATATCTATATCAGTTATTCCCTTACGGACCTGGTAAACAAGCATGTAAATTTGCAGGGCTACCGAAACCAACAGGATGTGTATAATATGAAAAGATTTAAAACATATATAACAGAATCAAAGTATGGTTCAATAATGAATACAAAACCTAAAACAACAAAAGAAGCTTTAGACCCGGAAGTATATGTTCACGGTGTAGCTACATATAGTTTAAGTATTCTTAAAAGAATGGTTGCTGATAAACTTAAAGTATTAGAAAGTGAAGCTAGATTATCAATAAGAAGTGATAGATTAGAATACGGTGAAAGTCATTTACATAAGATAAAAAACAATTTAATATATTTTGTTGGTGCTCTTGCAGATGTTCAAAAAGAAATGAAAACATCACAATGGAAATCAAAAATAACTAGGTTAAAAAATCAAGGAAAATGAAGACAGAAGAAATCAAAATACCATTATCTAGTATAAAAATTACTAAACACGATACACCAATGTTGGATAATCTTGAAGAAGGTCCATGGCCGTCATTCATATCTGGTATCAAGAGTTTAAGAGATAGACATGAAGATTCACGAATCAATGCTATGTCTAATGATTTACTCGGTCAACTTGAACATAGTTATGAAACAAGAAAAGGATATTGGAAAGGTGGTACTGTATCCGTGTATGGTTATGGCGGAGGGATTATCCCGAGGTTTTCAGAAGTAGGTGACCAGTTTCCAGCGTCAAAAGAATTTCATACACTAAGAGTCCAACCTCCAACTGGCAATTATTACACAACAGATATGTTATTAAAACTTGCTGATTCATGGGAGAAGTATGGTTCAGGTCTTATAACCTTTCATGGGCAAACAGGTAATATAATGTTTATCGGTTCAACAACAGAAAATACTCAACACTTTTTTGATGAAATTAACCAATACGGATTTGACTTAGGTGGTGCAGGACCTTGTGTTAGAACTGCTATGTCATGTGTAGGTGCTGGAAGATGTGAAATGTCAAATATCAATGAACATAAAACACATAGAATGTTAGTTAATAATTTTGTTGATGATATTCATAGACCAGCGTTGCCATATAAGTTTAAGTTTAAAGTTAGTGGTTGTCCTAATGATTGTATGAATAGTATAGAAAGGTCAGATATGTCTATTATAGGAACCTGGCGTGATGATATACAAGTCAATATGGAAGAATGGCATAAGTTTATAGATAGAAAAGGTCGTAAGTATGTGATTGATAATATCATTACTAGATGTCCTACTAACGCTATCACACTAGAAGATAATGATGATATAACAATTGATAATCAAAATTGTGTAAAATGTATGCATTGTTTAAATGTGGTTCCTAAAGCACTTCATCCAGGTGATGATAAAGGCGCTACGGTATTAATGGGTGGTAAAAGAACATTAAAGATTGGTGACCTTATGGGAACAGTAATCAAACCATTTGTTAAATTAGAAACAAAAGAAGATTATGATTATCTAGTAGATTTAGCAGAAAGAACAATAGATTTTTGGGCAGATAATGCCTTAGAACATGAAAGATGTGGTGAAATGATTGAACGAATAGGATTACAAAACTTTTTAGATGGTATAGGTGAAGATGTTGACCCTAACATGGTAGCAAATCCAAGAGAAAGTTCATATGTTCGTGTAGATGATTGGGATGATGAAGCTAAAAAGTGGTATGAAAAACAAGATGAGAAAAGGGCATGAATCAAGTAGTAGAAAAAAAAGTAAAGAAAGAAATGAGAACGCCAATAGAATCTGGATGTCCAGATGGTTTTCAATATATGCACCCTACCATGAGAAAGAATTTTGGTAGATGGCAATATCATGAACACCCTAAACCAGGTGTCCTTTTACATGTAGGTAAAAGTGGTGATAAGATATGGACAGTTAGAGCTGGTACTCAAAGAATATTAGATGTCTTTACATTAAGAAAATTATGTGAAATTGGAAATGAATATGCTGATGGTTATGTAAGATTTACTATTAGAAGTAATATTGAATACATGATTAAAGATGAGGAAAAGGTTGACCCATTAATCAAT
>Ga0206685_10000381_pt1 | contig 13580 bp, 3 predicted proteins | sample M220012015metaG_FD_161049 | JGI IMG/M metagenome (GOLD analysis project Ga0206685, IMG submission 161049) | Ammonia-oxidizing marine archaeal communities from Monterey Bay, California, United States - M2 200m 12015 | ecosystem: Environmental > Aquatic > Marine > Intertidal zone | place: USA...
CTGCTGGGGTGACATGGACGCCGGGCAGCCCTCAGGCAGGCGAAGCACCGTCCTGACGGACTTGAACGCCGAGATGAGCGCCAGGGGGTTCATCGACGTCCAAGCGTCGCTTCCATCCGGAAGGCCAGCTTCTAATCCAGCGTCGGTAAGCAGCTCTCCGACGCGGTACACGTCATGTCCGTCTAATGGTTCACCGACCGAGGCGGCTAACAGGTTGAAGGTGGTTCGAGCCCGCTCCTGGGCAACTTCCAGCAGGTCTCCTGCGTCGGCGAGCAGCGCTGCGACCTTGTCGGCATCGATTTCAGCTGACGATGCCAGGCTGATGGCCATTCGGGCAGCCGAGATGTCGCCGACAAGGTCATGGGAGGCCGCTGAGGCCACCGCCAGGGCATGCACTGAACGCTTTTCGGTGGGGTTCTCGTCGGCCCCCACCTGAACCTGGTCAGGGGAACCAGCCATTCTCTGACCCATGGGGCTCATTTGTAGATCCTACTGGCGCGCTGTACACGGCCAGAATCCGCAGACAATCGACTGGGATCTGGCCTAGTCGCCAGTGAGGTTGAGCTCGCCGTGGGTGTAGTGCCAGCGGTGGCCGGTGAGGTCGATCCAAGTTGGGTGAAGCTCTTTATGGGCCGCTTTGACGAAGTCGTCGGTCCACGTCCCGGCGATGGCACCCATACCGGACGAGATCTTTCCGAAGCCGAGGTCCACGTCGGGGTCGCTGGCCAAGATGAGGCCGCTGCGGAGCCAGCTCGCCTTGGGGGCGATGCCGAGACCGGACTTGCTGGGCCAGATCAACTTGAGGGACTCGTTGAGCTGCCAGGACTGGTGCGAGCGCCCCAGGAGGGGCCCTGCCTCCATGACGGAGTCGAGACAGGCCGCAGTGTTCTCACGGCAGAACAACCAGCCCTCGAGGGAAGCCGTCACGAAGCGTTGGACATTGTCGGCGAAGCCGGGTTCCAGGAACCTCCGCTCGTCCACCCACAGGCCGTCTGCGAGCATGCCGACCTCTTCATCGGCCCAGTAGATGACGTTGAGGTCTGACGGCTGGATCCGCTGGCCGGTGTCGGGATGGACCGCTGAGAGCAACTGCGCGTACTCGTTGCCTGTGGTGGCCTGCATCGAATCGATTTCGCCGCTCAGTAGCGGACCAACGTCGAAGCTCTGGGTGACCATCTCGACGTCTGTGGCAGGGTCCAACCCGTGCCGTCGGAGGCCAGCCAGGAGTTCCAGGTCGTTACCGTCACCCCAGGTACCCACACGGGTTCCGACCAGGTCGGTGACGGTCTCGATACCACGGGACTTGAAGGAGACCTGGATGTTTCCGCTCTCCTGGAAGACCTGAGCGACGTTCAGGACCGGGGTGCCGTCGAGCCGGGCAGCCAGGGCCTTAGGTGCCCAAGCAACGGCCACGTCGGCGAGGACCCGGCCGTTCTCGTCCTCTACGAGGGCGTCGATTGGGTTCGTGCCGAAGAACGTGTCTTGGATCGAGACACTGAGGCAGCGCTCCTGGTAGAAGCCCTGGTCGCGGGCAGCGAAGTACCCGGCGAACTGGGCCTGGGTCACCCACTGAAGTTGAAGTGTGAGCTCGTCGTAGGTGTCGCAGCCGTCAGCAGATGTGGGGGCGACCGCTGCAGTGGCCTTGTTGTCGGCCCCGACAGAGTTACCGGCAACGGAGATGGCGCCACCGGCAGCGAAGAACCCGAGGGTTGCCGAGAGGAGGAACGCGAACCGACGGAGGTGCTGCCGGACGAATCGAGGGCGGGGACGTTCAACCATGGTGATGGCCTTCGGTGCCCTCGGTGGTGGCGAGGTACTCGACAGCGGTGTGGAGGTCTGTACCTGGGTTGGTCAGGGCAGCAACAGATGTGGCCTCTGGTCCGTCAGTGTTCTGGCAGGGTCGGCTGCCCGCATGGCGGAACACCGCACGGTCGGGAGTGGAGATGGAGGTCCTGTCGTTGTGGGTCGGAGCCATGATGGAATCGGCCTGTGCGGCAGCGTGCCCCAGGCCTACGGCGTGGCCGAGCTCGTGGAGCACGGCGGTACGTGCGTTCTCGCCGCGGCCGGCGGCCGGCGAGTGGACCGGGATGGGTCGGGACTGGAGGATGCTGGCCGGCAGAAACACCTGGGCCTTGGAGATGGTCGACGCCTGTGATTCCGACTTCCGGAAGAGGAGGTTGGTGTAGGCAACCACCTTGGGGTCGTCGCGGAAGGCCACCTCCTCGTCGTTGATCCAGATGATGTCGATCTGGTTAGGCGTCGGCACCGGCGCTTGGTCGATGACCGACAGCGTCCCGTCAACGGGGTCGACCAGGTTCAGGCCGGTGAGGGAACGCAGGGATGCGGTGGCGTTGCGGGACTCGGAATCCATGACGGGCCGCCATCGCCAGGACAGGCGGTAGTCGTAGTGGACCGTTACCTGGATCTCGGTGCAGTTGGTCCAGAGCGGTAGCGAGGGATCCATGGGGTTGACTGATCCGAAGGGGTCGTAGTTCCGGGTGACAGCGTCGGTCAGGTACGTCAGGAGGTCATAGTCGGCCCGCACCAGGGGCTCGGACGGTGCGTCAATGGCCTCCCACGGCCGCTCGTCGCCGTCGTAGTAGTAGTCGTCGATGACGAAGTCAGGGCCCCTGAGGCCAGTCGACAACTGCGGCTTCTCGGTATCTCCGACAGCCACGCCCTGACATGAATAGACGGATGCAGCAGCTAAAAGCGCGCTGACCACCAGCCAGAAGGGCCTGACCTTTCTGGCAGGAGCGGTCCCTTGGGATTCCTCCGCTGTGATCTCCATCTGGTTCTCCTGAAGCCGTTTTGTTGCGTGTTGAAAGTCTGTTGGACCTCCGAAAACGGCGCCCCCACCCAAATAGGGGTTTCTGACCCCCCCCATATGGGGGGTCAGGGACAGAACACATGGAAATCCTCAGAAAGCGGGCTTTTCCCGTGGAAGTAGTGCGAGGCGCAGTGAAGCCGGGACCTTCATGGCGTGAGCACAGAAAACGCACCTCATCTGTTTGAGGGGCCCAACGGGCAACAGGGAGAGGCCGTAGCCAACCGCGACGAACCGCTACTGATGGCCACCGGGTCGAGATCAGGCAAGGCCGCGTGCGAACCCACCGGATCGCCAACCTCGTTTCTAACGGGGTTGCCCCATGGCGGATCCTGGCGTTGCCACCAGTGCCGAAGCCACCAGCGACCAGAGCGCCCTCATGGTGCGCCTGCCTGTCCTACACAGTTCCAGCGCCATCACTTTCGGGTTCCTCGGCTGTGGACCCTTCCCCGGGGCCTGGGCCGCCCTCAACTTCCAATACTCCTACTTCGTCGGAGGGCTTCCCTACGCCGTGGTCGTTGGAGCCCCGTAGACGCCACGTCTCTGGCCCTTGGACCTCTGATGCGGGGACAGCGGCCCGGGTGTTGTCTGCGTCGAAGTTGAGTTCTTCCCGCCACTTTCCGTCTCGACGGGCTTCGAGCACGTACTTGTCGGATGGTCCACCTTCGGTCGGCGCCGACCACGTCAGATGGGCGAGCGGTCCTTCGGTGGTGATGGTGAAGTCGATGGGTGGCCCGGGGCGCTTGTCACGGCGGAACAGTCCGATCAGGAACAACCCGAACCCTGTCCCGGCGAGGAACCGCATCAGTCCGGCGAGGATCCGGGAGCCCAGACCTGTCAGCCCCAGGCCGGCTGCCGCTGCTAAACCGGCAGCTGTAGCGAGGAAACCCAGGTTGGTAAAGAGGCCGCCGCCTTCGCTGGACCCGGGGTCGTCGGGGTCCAGCGGATCTGTGCCGTTGGCGACCTCTTGCCCGTCGGTGAGGCCATCTCCGTCGGTGTCCGGGTTGTCAGGGTCGGTTCCCCGTTCTGCTTCGTCTTCGTCGGTGAGGCCGTCCCGGTCGGCGTCTCCGCTACCCAGAGCGGCTCTTGTTGAGGTGGTGCCTTCGGTCGTGGGCGTTGGGTTACCGGCCCCGGGGTCGTCGGGGTCCAGCGGGTCCGTACCGTTGGCGACCTCTTGTCCGTCGGTGAGGCCATCTCCGTCGGAGTCAGCGTCCACGGGGTTAGTGCCCCTCTCACTCTCAGCACCATCCAGGAGCCCGTCAGCGTCGGTGTCCGGGTCCAACGGGTCCGTGCCCAGGTCTTTCTCGTCCCCGGTTGTGAGGCCGTCCCCGTCCGGATCTTCGTCGTCCGGTAGGCCAGGTGTGGTCGTAGGTGTCACCGGCTCGGCGGTCGTAGGCGGCGACGCAGACGTCGGAGGGGGTGGAGCCGTGGTGGTCGGCGGTGCGGTAGTCGAGGTGGACGCCGGCGGTGGAGCTGTCGTCGGTGCCGGTGGTGTCGTCGTAGGGGGTGGCGCCGTCGTGGTCGGTGGTGTCGTCGTCGTGGTCGTAGGTGGCGGAGGCGTCGTCGTCGTGGTCGTAGGTGGCGGAGGCGTCGTCGTCGTGGTCGGAGGTGGCGGTGGACAGTCGGAGACTGTTGCGTTGCCGATGTTGGAGAGCACGACGTTGCCGTCGAATGTCGCCAATACCTGGAAGTTGTGCTGCCCGTTGTCAAGGCCCCCAATGGTGACTGACCGGTCGCTTGCGGAGAATGCGGTCGGGAAGGTGATCCAGCCTTCGCTGTCTGGTGCCTTTGACACTAGGACGAACGACTCCAACCCGTCCGTGGAGCCCGGTGCCCAGTGGATAGTCACAGCCGAGCATGCCGGGACAGCTGTCAGGCTCACCGTCCCTAGCAGCGGAGTTGTAGTCGTCGGTGGCGGGACTGTCGTCGGTGGTGCCGTGGTGGGCGGGGGCGGGTCGTCGTCGTCGGTGGTGGTCACCGAAATGGTGCTGTCGTCAACAGAGTCGTAGGTGTCGTCGGAGGCGGCAGCGTCGACCGACAGGGTGAGCGTCGAGGCCTGGTCGCCGTCATCGTCGGAGTCGTCGACTCCGGTCACGGTGACAGTCTGGGTGGTGTTCCAGTTGGTGGACGTGAACGTGAGTGACGTCGTCGAGGCCGTCGCCTCACCGGAGTCCGACGCTGCGACGTTGACGACGACGTCACTGGATGGCTGGGTGTTCAGCACCACGGTGAACGTGTCGGTCGACCCGGCTTCGGAGACGGTGGTCGAACCCCCTGATGCGGTGACGGTGAAGCCCGGCGAGTCGTCGTCGGTGGTCGTGGCGGTCAGGGTCAGGTTGGCGACGCTGTCGTAAGCGTCGTCTGATGATCCGTCGTCGACGAACACGGTGATCGTGGTGGTCTGGTCGTCGTCGTTGGAGGCGTCGTCGACGCCGGTGACCGTCACAGACTGGAGCGTGTTCCAGTTGGAGGTCGTGAACGTGAGCGACGCCGGGCCCACGGTTGCTTCACCGGTGTCGCCCGACGACACGTTGATGACGACGTTGCTGGCTGGTTGGGTGTTGAGGACCACGGTGAACGTGTCGGTCGACCCGGCTTCGGAGACAGTGGTGGTCCCACCTGACGCTGCGACGGTGACGCCGGCTGAGTCGTCATCAGCGGTGGTGACAGCGACGGCCTGGTCGCTGACGGCGTCATACGTACTGTCGGCGGTCGACGAGTCGTTGACGGCCACGGTGACGTTGGTGGTCTGGTTGCCGTCCGAGGCCGAGTCGTCGATCCCGGTCACGGTCACGGTCTGGTCGGTGTCCCAGTTGGACGAGGTGAACGTGAGAGCCGCAGGTGAGACGGTGGTTTCGCCGGTGTCGGCGGACGACAGGGCGAACACGACGTTGCCGGTCGGTTCGGAGGTGAGCTTCACATTGAACGTGTCCGTCGACCCGGTCTCAGACACCGCAGCGGTCGTTCCCGACAGGGTGAAACCAGCAGTGTCGTCGTCGACCACGGTCAACAAGAAGGCTTCGTTCGACACAGAGTCATAAGGGTCGTAGCTCGACGAGTCGACCACAGCCAGGGTCAACGCCACCGTCTGGTTGCCGTCGTCGACGGCGTCGTCGACCCCAGTGACCGTGACGGTCTGGGCGGTGTTCCAGTTCGCCGAGGTGAACGTCAGGGTTTTCGCAGATGAGCCGTTGAGCTGGACTTCGCTGGCGTCATCTGGCGTGACGGTCACCACCACGTTGTTGCCCGGAGCGGGTTGCATGTCCAGTACCACGGTGAACGTATGGGTGTTTCCCGACGAGGCCTCGTTGACCGATGTCGACCCTCCGGTCTGGACCACCGTCATGCCTGGTGCGGCATCGATGTCAGTCGTGGTCACCGACACGGTCTGGTCGGCCAACGAGTCGAACGTGTCGTCGGAACTACCGTCGTTGACCGACAGGGTGACCGTCGACGTCTGGTTGTCGTCGTCGAGGTAGTCCGGGATGCCGGTCACGGTGACCGTCTGGGGCGCGTTCCAGTTCGCCGAGGTGAACGTCAGCGACGAAGCCGACACGGTCGCCTCGCCGGTGTCGCCGGACGCCACGTCGATGACCACGTTTGAAGACGGGTTGCCGGTCAACACGACGGTGAACGTGTCAGTCGTTCCGGTTTCGGAGACGACGGTGGACCCGGCTGACTGGGTGACTGTGAAGCCCGGCGACCCGCAGCTCGAACCGGCGATCGACTCCAGGCCGGAGAAACTCCGTGAGGTGTAGTCCGTGTTGGCTAACGCCAGGTAGACGCTGTAGCCGGCCGGGACGACGCCGGCTCCTGCGCCCTTGTCGACGGTTCCGGCCCTTGCCGTGCCATTCGTTTCCCACTGCAGGACGTCGCTGGAGTCGGTGTAGTACGAGACCGTGGAACCCGCGTTGGCGCCTGCGGTCCAACCGAGGACCTGGAAGGTTTCCGACAGCATCGACGTGTTGCCATCGTGGTCGTTCTGACTTCCCAACCAGAGATGGTTGTAGTCCGGGACCGTCGCCGTGTACGTCGAGTAGTTCGCCCAGATGTAATCGCCGATCCCGAGCCCCGACGACGCCAGGGCCGAGTCCTGGACCAAGTACAGGCGGTGTCCGACGCTTGCGATGTGCTCGAACTCCCACGTGCCTCCCGAACACAGCGGCGACGTCCTGACCACCTCGGACAGCCAGCCCTGGAGGTCGGTGCCGTCGACGGGGCCGTGGACGACGTCCCAGCCCGACGGGGCGTTCTCCACCCAGGCCGAGTTTCCGTCTCCGAGGTCTCCCGAAGAGTCCAGCTTGACTACGAAAGCGTCCTGCCTGGCCTTGTGGGTGAGGGCCACCCACCAGGCCTCGCCGCTGCCGGGATCGAAGTCCATGTGCCCGTAGTAGCTGCCGGCGATGTACACGTTGCCCGAACCGTCCACGGCGACGCCGTGACCCTCGCCCTGGAAGGTGCCTTCGGTCTCGAACTGGCGGGCCCACACCAGATTCCCCGACGAGTCGAGCTTCACGCCGAAGACGTCGACGCTGTTGTCGGCGGTGAACGCCGTGGTTCCCGACCCCGGGTCGAAGTCGACGGTGTCGTTGGCGTCGACCCAGCCGGTCACGTGCACGTTGCCCGATCCGTCGACGGCGACGGCGCCGCCATCTCGGTTGCCGTTACTGTTATTCGATGTTGTTTCGAACGCCTTGGCCCACACGCCGTTGCCGTCCGAGCCGACCTTGATCACGTACGCGTCGTAGGCACTGGAACTCTTCGGCAGGGTGATGCTCGACCCGGAGCCGGGGTCGTAGTCCATGGTGCCGGAGGGCCATGCGTGGTAGAAGCCGGTGGCGTAGATGTTTCCTGAGCTGTCGGTGGCGACACCGCGCATTTTGTCGGTGAAGACGCTGCCGACGAAGCCCGCCCAGGCCAGGGTCCCGTCGGAACCGATCTTGGAGATGAACCCGTCGAAGCCGCCGTGGGCGGCGACGAGCGTCTCCCCGCACGACGACGTGCACCCACCGGCGATCGGGTGGTAGTTCACGTCGCCCGCGACGTTGTTGTGTTCACCGACGGCGACCACGTTGCCCGACGGGTCGACGTCGAGGTCGTAGAGGTAGTCGTAGTTGTCCCCGCCCCAGTGCCGGGTCCACACCGTGTTGCCCGAAGAGTCCAGCTTGACCAGGAAGGCGTCGTACTTGGCCGTGTTGCTGCCCGTCACGGTCACAGCCGTGGTCGTGCTACTCGGGTCGATGTCGATCGTGCCCGAGAAGTAGCCGCCGAAGTAGACGTTTCCCGACCCGTCGACGGCGACCCCCTCGCCGTAGGCGGTGTCGGCCTGGCCCGACACATTGGTGGTGTTGCCGACGACCTTCCACCACACCACGGCCCCCGACGAGTTGAGCTTGGCGACGTACGCGTCGTAGCCGCCATCGGAGCCGTCGTCCAGTGCCGTGACTTCGGCGGAGCCGTCGTCGTCGAAGTCCATCGAGCCCTTGAACTTGCCCGTCACGTACACGTTGCCCGACGAGTCCAGGGCGCAGTCGTCCATCCAGTCGTCGGCCGAGGAGTCCAGCAGCGACGACCACACCAGGTCACCTGACGAGTCGAGCTTCACCACCAGCGACGACTGCTTGCCGGCGGCGGCCTCGTTGACCGTCGTCGAGTCGTAGCGGTTGGGGTCCACGTCGCCGCTGCCGCGCATGTAGCCGCAGAGGTAGATGTTCCCCGACGAGTCGACCTGGACGTCGCGGGCTTCCCCGTTGTGGCTGGTCTGGATCGTCGAGTACGACCCGTCCGACGACGACCATGCGCCCGCAGGCGCCGCTACGGCCAGGACGGCTGTCACAGCAGCGACAAGCGCTACGGCCAGGCGGAGAACGTGCCGAAGCGTCATCAGACCGACCCCTCACGGGGCTCCTCTGGGTCCGCTCCCATTGGCGCTACCCGCGCTTCTTCAGAAGGCTTCCCTATGCCGTGGTCGTTTGCTGCCCGAAGACGCCACGTCTCGGCTCCTTCGATCTCTGCAGCAGGAACTGCGGCCCGGTTGTTTTCTGCGTCGAAGTCGAGCTGTTCTCCCCAGTTGCCGTCCGTACGACCTTCCAATATGTACTTTTCAGGTGGCCCGCCTGAGGTGGGTGCCGACCATGCCAGATGGGCGAGCGGCCCGTCGAAGGAGATCACAAGGTCAATGGGAGGTCCCGGCCGCTTGTCGCGGCGGAACAGTCCGATCAGGAACAGACCGAAGCCTGTCCCTCCCAGGAACCGCACCAGACCGGCGCCGATCCTGGACCCGAGCCCTGTCAACCCGAGGCCTGCCGCTGCTGCGATGCCCGCAGCCGTCGCCAGGACGCCCGGGCTGGACAGGAAGTTGCCGCCTTCGCTGGACCCGGGGTCGTCGGGGTCCAGTGGATCTGTGCCGTTGGCGACTTCTTGTCCGTCGGTGAGGCCGTCACCGTCGGTGTCCGGGTTGTCCGGGTCGGTTCCCCGCTCCGCTTCTTCTTCGTCGGTGAGGCCGTCTCCGTCGGTGTCTCCGCCGCCCAGGGCAGCGTCGACTTGGCCTTCGGTCGTGGTTGGTGGACTAACGGACCCGGGGTCGTCGGGGTCCAACGGATCCGTACCGTTGATTACTTCTTGCCCGTCGCTGATCCCGTCTCCGTCAGTGTCAGGGTTCAGCGGGTCTGTTCCCTGCCCGCCTTCGGCGCCGTCAGTGAGTCCGTCTCCGTCAGTGTCAGGGTTAGTGGGGTCTGTGCCCAGCGTTTCCTCTTGCCCGTCGGTCAGGCCGTCAGCGTCCGGGTCACCAGTACCAGGGTCGTCAGTACCAGGGTCGTCGGGGTCCAGCGGGTCCGTACCGTTGGCGACTTCTTGTCCGTCGCTGATCCCGTCTCCGTCAGTGTCAGGGTTAGTCGGGTCTGTTCCCTGCCCGCCTTCGTCGCCGTCGCCGATCCCGTCTCCGTCAGTGTCAGGGTTTGTCGGGTCTGTACCCAGATCTTCCTCTTCGCCGTCGGTCAGGCCGTCAGCGTCCGGGTCGTCAGGTGTGGTCGTCGTAGTCGTCGTGGCCGGCGGGAGCGTCGTCGTAGTCGTCGAGGTCGTCGTCGTGGTCGTCGTAGTCGTCGTAGTCGGCGGGAGCGTCGTGGCCGGCGGGAGCGTCGAGGTGGTCGTCGTAGTCGTCGTGGTAGACGAGGTGGATGGTGGTGCGGTCACCACCACGCAGTCAGAGACCGTTGCCTTCATGATGTCCGACGTCGAAGACTGGCTGTTGTCGGCGTAGATGGCGAGGATCTGGAACTCGTGTTCTCCACCGGCAAGGCCCGGGAGGGTGACTGACCGGTCGCTAGCGGAGAAGGCCTCCGGGTGGTTGATCCAGCCGGGGCCGTCTGGTGCCTTTGCCACCAGGACGAACGACTGCAACCCGTCGGTGGTGCCCGGTGCCCAGACGAGGGTCACCGACGAGCACGACGGGCTGACCACCAAGTTGATCTCGCCTACCTCTGCCTCTACCTCGGGCTCAGGTGCGATCGTCGTCGTCGTAGTCGTCGTCGTAGTTATGGAGTCGTCGTCGTCGGTAGTGACTTCTGGTGTCAGGTCAGCCACGCCGTCGTAGGCGTCGTCAGAGGATGCGTCGTCGACGGACAAGGTGATCGTCGTGGTCTGGCTGCCGTCGACTTCGACGTCGTTGACGCCGGTGACCGTCACAGACTGGGGGGTGTCCCAGTTCAAGCTGGTGAACGTCAGCGTCGCCGGGCCCACGGTCGCTTCACCTGTGTCGCCGGAAGACACGTTGATGACGACGTCTGAGCTCGGCTGGGTGTTGAGAACCACGGTGAACGTGTCCGTGGTGCCGCCTTCGGTGACCGTCGTGCCGCCATCTGACGCGGCGAAGGTGACACCAGCCGAGTCGTCATCCGCGGTGGTCACGGTGACGGCCTGGTCACTGAGGGCGTCGTACGTGCTGTCGGCGGTCGACGAATCGTTGACGGTCACGGTGACGTTGGTGGTCTGGTTGCCGTCCGACGCCGAGTCGTCGATCCCGGTGACCGTCACGGTCTGGGCGGTGTTCCAGTTGACGGTTGTGAACGTGAGCGTCGCCGGGCCCACGGTTGTTTCGCCGGTGTCGGCTGACGAGAGGGCGAACACGACGGTGCCGGTCGGCTGGGAGTCCAGTACCACGGTGAACGTGCCAGTCGTTCCGGTTTCAGACACTGACGCGGTGGTGCCTGACAGGGTGAACCCTGCCGTGTCGTCGTCGGTCGTGGTCACCGACACGGTCTGGTCGGCCAGAGAGTCGAAGGTGTCGTCGGAGCTGGAGTCGTTGACCGACAGCGTGACCGTCGACGTCTGGTTGCCGTCGTCGACAGCGTCGTTGACTCCGGTGACGGTGATCGTCTGGGCCGTGTTCCAGTTGCCTGAAGTGAACGTGAGAGACGCCGCCGACACGGTCGCCTCACCGGTGTCGCCGGACGCCACGTCGATGACCACGTTCGATGACGGAGTACCGGTCAACACCACGGTGAACGTCTGCGTCGACTCGGATTCAGACACCGTCCGTGCCGATTCGGACACGGTGAAGCCCGGTGACCCGCAGTCTTCGCCTTCGACGGCCAGATGCTCGGTGGTCAGCGTCCTGGTGGCAGCGTTCTTGGCGGCGAACGCCAGGTACACGCTCCAACCCGACGGGACCACACCGGTGTCAGAACCACCGGCCCCGTCGTAGTCGACAGTGCTGGCCTTCCAGTCCGTTGCTGAGTCCTTCTTCCATTTGAAGCTGCCGTCAGCGTCGAGCTTGAACGCCACGTCACCGCTCGCGTCGGTACCACTCTGCCAACCCAGGTTCTTGAATGCCGCCGACCTCGACGACGTGTTGCCGTCGTGGTCGTTCTGGCTGCCGCTCCACAGCAGGTTGTGGTCCGGGACCGTGGACCCTCCGGAGGTGTAGTTCGCCTTGATGTAGGCGCCGATCCCCAGCCCGGACGCGGAGAGCGCTGAGTCCTGGACCACGTAATGGCGCGTCGAGTAGCCATCACCGGTGCGCCTGAACTCCCACTGGCCGCTACCGCACAGCGGTTCGGTCAGTACGACCTCGGCTTCATAGCCCTGCAGTTCAGCGCCGTTGACCGGGCCGTGTACGACCTGGAAGCCTGTTGGTGGGTTCGCTACCGGTGCCGCGTTGCCGGTGGACAGCGCCCCAGCTGACGTGTACTTGGCGACGTAGCCGTCCGAGTTCCCCGCTGACCTGACGGTGGCGTCACCCGCTGACGGGTCGAAGTCCATCCAGCCGTTGAAGTGGCCCGCCATGAACACGTTTGACCCGGAGGTTGTCAGCCCGGTGGCAATAGAGTTGCTGAAGGCCGGGAAGACCTTCGCCCACTGGTGGGTTCCTGACGAGTTGTGCTTCAGGAGGAACACCTCGTCCCTGGTCGTCCCCTGGGCGGCTGTGAAGTCCGCTACCCCTGGACCGGACCCCAGGTCGGCCGTTCCCCGGTAGGTACCGGCGGTGTACACGTTGCCGGACCCGTCCACGGCAATGGCCTCGCCGGTCGGTGGGCCAGCGCCCTCGTCTGTGTCGACGGTGATCGCCCACTGGGTTGCCCCTGCAGCGTTGAGCTTGATGATGTACGGCTCGTAGTGGCTGGAGAAGAGGGCAATGGTGCCAGATCCGGTGTCGAAGTCGCCACCACCGCCTGTGTGGTAGCCGGTGGCGTACACGTTGCCGCCCGTGGCGGTCAGGCCCTTGATTTGGTCGGCGCTGGTATTGCCGAAGTTCTTCGCCCACTCGAGGTCCCCCATAGGGGAGATCCTCGAGATCCACGAGTCCTGGCCGCCCTGGCCGCCGGACGTGCCACCAATCAGCGTCGTGCCGGAACCCGGGTCGTAGTCGGACGACTGGTTGGCCAGGTACCCGCCTATGAAGATGTCGTTACTGGACCGGTCGACCGCCAGGGCACTGGCTACGTCGTTGCTGGTACCACCCCACGTCTTGGTCCAATTGGTGGAGCCCCCAGGGGTGAACTTGGACAGGAAGACATCCTCCCAACCTGCCGACGTCCGGTTGTCACTCGAGCCGACCTCCCAGTCGACATCGGCTGTGCCTTTGAAGTGGCCGCCTACGTAGATCTTGTTTGACGTGGAGAAGTCGACACCCGTTGCAATGTCGGTACTCGAGCCTCCGAGGGTCTTGCCCCACAGGACGCCGGAAGGAGCTGTCGTGCCAGTCGACGTGTCCGTGGCGATCAGGGCCACGTAGGCGTCGATACCGCCCGCCGAAGCGATGCTCGACCCACCGGGGAAGTCCATGGTCCCCTCGAACTGGCCGACAATGGCCAGCTTGGTGCCGGCATCGTTCAAGGAGCAGTCGGAGATCCGGTCGTCGTTGTCGTCGGACTCGACCACCAGGTACCACAGCAAGTTGCCGGACGGGTTGTACTTCGAGACTACCGACGAGTGCAACCCCTTCGTGTTCACGAGGTTCGTCACAGCGGGGTTCGGGTCAACGTCGTACGACCCGGTCTTGGACCGGAACCACCCGCACGCGTAGATGTTGCCGGCGGAGTCCACCTGAACCTCGGCCACCGAACCGCTGTAGGGGCTCGTGGCGTGGATCGACACCGCCCCCTCTTCGGCCGACGACCACGCACCGGCAGGTGACGCCAGGCAGAAGATGGCTATGGCTGCGGCAGCGAAGGCCGAGAACAGGTGTCGGATCTTGAACTGCGTTGCCTGCCTCATCGGGGTGATGTCTGCAGCCACGTGATAACCCCGGCTGCAA
>Ga0206685_10000397_pt1 | contig 13292 bp, 17 predicted proteins | sample M220012015metaG_FD_161049 | JGI IMG/M metagenome (GOLD analysis project Ga0206685, IMG submission 161049) | Ammonia-oxidizing marine archaeal communities from Monterey Bay, California, United States - M2 200m 12015 | ecosystem: Environmental > Aquatic > Marine > Intertidal zone | place: USA...
TATTACGCAGATTTAATAAACGATGAAGCCCTGAACGCTGAAAATGCCGTAATAGAAGCATCAAATAATCCCGATATAGATAAGAGGGCTATTTCTAATCTCGTCCAAGCTAGGAGATTGAAAATAGATACTCTGAAATGGACTGCATCTAAATTGAAGCCCCAACAATATGGTGATAAGATTACCCATAGTGGAGATCAAGACACCCCGATAACTTTAAATATTGTAAATTATGCTACGAGAAATAGTACGAACAAAAAACGAGTGGGTTCTAGTACAGATTGATGGCGATCAGTTCAATGACGTTAGAAAAGTCAATGGTATTATCTCTATCGAAACCACACCTAAAATCCTAAGAGGAGAAGTCTTGAGTAATGGCGATGGAATTTACTCCAAAAGAGGAAAATTCCGAGAGCCACAAACAGACATTGGAGACATCGTTTACTTTAAAAGGGAGAAGAGAACTCTCACAGACGAAGAAAACCTTTTCCTAGTGAGGGAGAGCGATATAATGTTTAAAGAAGAAGAAAAGGAGATTAGGGGCGTTTTTGGGACTTTATGATACAAGTCTCTCTTCCCTATAACTTCACTCCCAGAGACTACCAAATAGATGCACTAAAAGCCCTTGACAATGGTTTAAAGAGGGGGGTCTTACTCTGGCATAGACGAGCAGGGAAAGATAAAGTTTGCATCAATTATACCGCGAGAGAGACACAAAAGAGGGTTGGGGTTTATTATTATTTCCTACCAACCTACCAACAAGCTAAAAAGATTATCTGGGATGGCATAGATGCCAATGGTTTTAAATTCCTAGACCACTTCCCTAAAGAAATCATTAATTCTGTAAATAATACCGAAATGAAAATCCGCCTAAAAAACGGATCGCTATTTCAATTAATCGGCTCAGATAACATAGATTCTATAGTAGGAACAAATCCCGTAGGTTGTGTATTCTCAGAGTATGCGATTCAAGACCCACAGGGGTGGGATTATATCAGACCAATTCTTAGAGAAAATAAGGGTTGGGTGCTATTCCCTTACACACCTAGGGGGAAGAATCATGGGTATGATATGTTCTACATGGCTAAAAATAACCCCGATTGGTACTGCTCAAGACTCACTATAGAAGATACGGGCGTGATGAGTCATAAGGATATAGATGAAGAAAGAAGAGCAGGAATGGATGAGGAATTAATCCAACAAGAGTTCTATTGTTCCTTTAAAAGTCCATTACAGGGTTCTTATTATTCCAAACAAATGGATGAAGCGGATGATGATACTCGTATTAAAGAAGTCCCCTACGATCCCGACCTACCCGTTGATACTTGGTGGGATTTAGGAATAGGTGATTCAACAGTCATTATATTCGTACAAGAACACTACAATGAAATAAGAATTATTGATTACTACGAGACTTCAGGCGAGGGATTACCTTATTACGTTAAATTTTTAAGGGAAAAACCCTACGTCTACAGACACCACATAGCCCCACACGATATATCAGTCAAAGAATTGGGGACGGGGAAGTCGAGAATAGAAACAGCTAGACAACTTGGGATTAATTTTGAAGTTGCTAGGAAATTATCTATCGAAGACGGGATTAACGCAGTCAGGTCGATGTTAAAACAATGTTGGATAGATAAAACTAAATGTCAAAGACTCATTGAAGCGTTAAGACACTATCATAAAGAATATGATTCGCTAAATAAGGTTTGGAAACAAAAACCACACCATGATTGGAGTTCTCATCCCTGTGATGCACTAAGAACGGGGGCTGTTGGCAGAAAAAGGGCTAAAATACCAATGAAAAAAGACAGATACGAAATTAAAAAAGGAACTAAAAGAGCATGGATGGCTATGTAGAACCATATTCAGCAGAGGATATTTTAGAAAAACGAAAACAATCCGCCAGAGTACAAGGTAATTGGCGTGATGAAGCCAGAACTGACTTTATGTTTCGTGATGGAGACCAATGGCATGAAGAAGATATTGCTAAATTGGAAGAAGAGGGAAGACCTGCCGTAACCTTTAACAGAATAGCCCCTATTATCAACTCAGTTAAGGGTAGTGAAGTCAATAATCGGCAAATGATCCGCTATATCCCAAGAACACAAGAGGATAATGGGTTAAATGAAGTATTAAGTCGTTCCGCAGCCTTTGTTCGTGATAATTGTGATGCCGAAGATGAAGAAAGTGATGCCTATGAAGATGCAATAACCTGTGGTATGGGTTGGACTGAGACAAGAGTAGATTATGATGAAGACCCAAACGGGAAGATAATCATAGAGCGTGTCCCCCCATTGCAAATGAGGTGGGACACATCAGCTAGAAAGAAGAATTTAATTGATAGAAGATGGCATTTAAGAGAAAAATGGCTACCTATTACGGAAATCAAAGAAAGATGGGGAGATGATGTAGAAATAGGTGTTCAGGACTTGACTTTTCGTGATGAAACTGAATTTGAAGAAGCCCATAACGCAACCGATGCTTGGAAATATGAAAACGATCAAATAAATAAATTTATGGATGATTCGGCAGATAAAGCCTTAATCATTCACTTCCAATATAAAGAGAGAGAATCTTACTATAGAGTAGGCGATCAGGAAACTGGGCGTGTTATAGAATTTTCCGAATCTAAGTTTAAAAAAATTAAGAAACGTATTGATGAAATGGGTACGCCCTACGTCAAACAACAAAGATGGGTTTATAAAGAGAAATATTTAGTCGGTAAAAATGTTTTAGAAGAGGGAGAAGCCCCAGTTCAGGATTGGTCTTATATGTGCCTGACCGCACATCGTGAGGAAAAGACTAATCTCTTCTATGGTGTTGTCAGAGCAATGAAAGACCCACAACGATGGGCTAATAAATTCTTCTGTCAAATCATGCACATATTCAATACTAATCCGAAAGGTGGGTTGATATATGAAAAGACCGCGATTGATGATTCTTTCGATATAGAAAGTAAATGGTCTGATTCTTCAGGAATTGTTGAAGTAGAAGATGGTGCTTTAGCGGCAGGTAGGATTAAAGAAAGAACAATGTCAAATTATCCTGCATCTTTAGATAAGATGTTGAACTTTGCCATTGCTTCCATTCGTGATGTTTCGGGTATGAATGTTGAAATGTTAGGAATGGCAGATAGAGAACAATCGGGTATTTTAGAACAGGAAAGAAAGAAAGCGGCATTAGTTATCCTAGCCCCTTTAGCTAACGCTTTAAGACATTATAGAAAACAACAGGGACGTATGTTGTTAAAGTTTATGGCGAAATACATCCCATCTAACACAATGGTACGTTATTTAGAAAGAGGACAAGAACAATATGTTCCTTTTACTAAAGACTTTGATGTCCACAAATATGACGTTATCGTAGATACCGCACCATCATCACCTAATCTTAAATCAGAGATTTGGACTAGCATGAGTCAGATGTTGCCACAATTAATCCAAGCGGGTGTTCCAATACCACCTGATATTCTTGACTTCTCCCCACTACCAGAGGGTATTTCGGAGATTTGGAAACAATACATTGTTGATAACTCCGCTAATGTTCCTCAATTACAACAGCAGTTACAGGGTCTTCAATTTGAAGCTAATCAATTAAAGAATGAAAATCAAATTCTAAAAACAAAACAACAACAACAAATGGCTGCTATGCAAAATAAACAAGCTATAGCACAAATGCAGAATCAGACTGAATTACAGAAAGCTACTATGAACTTAACGTCAGATGACCGAGATAGAATAATTGAGATACTAAAATTAGTCGCGACTCAAGATGATAGTGAAACTAAAAACGCAATAAATCTTTCTAAGATTGATAAAGAGTTAAAACAAAAAGTAGCAAGTAGTGCTTAAAGGAGATTAGAAGTGGCAAATTACATGGACTTAATTAACCAACAACGAGGGATTTTAAATCAACCAAATCAAAATATGGGTAGTGCGTTGATACCAGACCTTACTAACATTCCTGATTATGGAACACCATCGTATGAAGAAAGACTTGGCGGTGAGGGAAGATTAGCATTACAAGAACTTAGAAATCTAAACAATGAACTTCAAAATATATCACCTGTAATGAGTTATGTGCATGATGAAAATAATAAAATTGGCAAAGAAATAAGGGACGGACTTATAAAGAAACAAGAAGAGTTAAAAACCAAAAGACGTTTTATATCTGGTAATCTTCTTCCCATTTTGACTAATGAACAAAATAAATTTAGTACAGAAGATATAAAAAGATTTGTTGATGAATTTGGTGGAGACATCGAATAAACCCAAATATTAATACAGGATTTACACCCTTAGTGTAAATGCGAGTCGGGCGTAACCCGAAAGCGTTCAGTGAGGACGAAAACATGGAAAACGAAGAAGAGTTAAATGCAGAGATGGAGAAAATGCGTGAAGAAGATTCACAATTTAATCCAGAGGAAGTGGTTGAGGAAGTAGAGACTCCAAAAGTCGAAGCAACCGAAGAAGCACAAGAAACTTCAGAAGAAGTTAAAGAAGAAGTAAAGGAAGAAGTTAAAGAAGACGATAAAGAAAAGCATTGGGCTATTAATGCGATGCACGAAGAACGTGAGCGTAGGAAAGAAGTACAAGCCCAGATGAATAAGATGGAAGATAGATTCCAAAAGATACAGGAATCTATGATACCAAAAGAGCCTGAAGAACCTAAACCTGACTTTGAAGATAACCCTGCCGAGTATCTTAAAACTGAACTCGATGAAATAAAGGGATTCAAAGCACAAGCGGAACAACAGGCACAAGTAACTCAGGCACAACAACAGTTCTATGGTGATTTTACAAAAGTAGAACAAGAATTTTCTGGAAAGAATCCTGATTATTTTGATGCAGTGAAGCATCTTTATGAATCAAGGATGTCTGAGTTTAAAACGATGGGATATGACAATGATCAATCCTATCAACTAGCCCAACGCGATGCTTGGGATATTGTACAAGATGCAAATAATCGCGGTAAGAATGGAGCAGAATTAATTTATAACCTTGCTAAAACAAGAGGTTATGAAAAAGGAAAACAAACTACCGAGAAGTCAGAAATAGAGACTTTAAAGGAAGTTAAAGAAGTAGCAAAAAATACTGGTCTGGGTGCATCGGGAGATACACCAAAAGGACAAGTAAGCCTATCTGACCTCGCCAGTATGAATGATGATGAGTTCGATAAACTCACATCAGGAGATAGCTGGCGTAATATGATGGGCGGCTAATCGCACACAGCGTATCTGTGTTCCGTTTTTTCTCAAGACGTAAATTGAGACATCGTTGTACACCACGATAGTGTGTATTCGCATTAAGCGATAAACAACTAACTTAAATTAACAAAAGGAAATGTGTAAATGGCTAATACAAGTTATGGGGTTAACAACCCATCTGCGGTTAAGCTATGGTCACGCAAACTCTTTCACGAAGCACTTAAAGCTACTTGGATGTATAAGTTTATGGGAAAAGATTCCAATAACGTCATTCAAATGCACGATGACACCTCAAAAGGTGCAGGTGATCGCGTAAGAGTAATTCTCCGTATGTTGCTATCTGGTAATGGTATACAAGGTGACGGAACATTAGAGGGAAATGAAGAAGCGTTGACTACATTTACTGACGATTTGGTCATTGATCAACTGCGACACGCAGTTCGTTCAGGTGGCAAAATGTCAGAACAGCGCATCCCATTCTCAGTTCGTGAAGAAGCACGTTTAGGTCTTCAGGATTGGTGGGCTGACCGCATGGACACATGGGCTTTCAATCAGTTGGCAGGTAATACTGTCCAATCTGACACAAGGTTCACAGGCAACAATTCGGTAACCGAAGCAGATTCAGATCATAAACAAGTCGTTGGGGTTAACACCACAACTGACCAAACGATCTCTGCAACAGGTTCATCATGCGTTGCAACCATTAACATGATTGATTCGGCAGTAGAGTCAGCTAAAACGCTTGAACCTATGATTCGACCAATCAAGTTGAAAGGCGAAGACAAGTACGTTATGTTCTTCCATCCTTTCCAAGTATTTAACTTACGAACCACATCTGATACAGGTCAATGGCTTGACATTCAAAAAGCTGCTGTACAAGGGCATGGTAAGTATGATTCTCCTATCTATACTGGTGCGATGGGCGAATACAATGGCGTAGTTATTCACGAATCAAGTCGAGTACCAAAAGGTCATACCTCTGGAACTGAAAACGCAAGTGTACGAAGAGCAATCTTCTGTGGCGCACAAGCTGCACACATAGCGTTTGGTCAGGGTCATGCACCAAGTAAGTATTCTTGGGTTGAAGAACTGTTTGACTATAACAATCAACTTGGCGTTTCGGCTGGGTGTATAAGCGGACTGAAGAAAGCTATTTTTAATAGCAAAGACTTCGGAACTATCGCTTCATCATCTTTTGCCGTTGCACACTAATAGGGGGGACTAAGTATGCCTACACAAACTGGTACTGCTGTCGCTTCTGGTGTGATGCCAAAGGCGGTTCACGCTGGTGTAAATAGTGTAAGTTTCTCTTTCGATCAAGGGGCAACTTCAACTGAAGCATCAGCTACAACATTTTTAATGGGTAAAATACCATCAGGCTCTAGTATTCTTGATATTATTCACAAGACTACATACCCTGGCTCTGGTGCTTGCCCTGCTGACGTTGGTATCACCAACGCAACAGGTTCGCTATCAGCTTTAGCTTCTCAACTTACTTGTACTACAGTAGGAAGAGCAGCAAAGGGTGTTCCTTATGATGTTGATGCTTCTCAAACAGTAACTGCTGGTTACGAAACTTTAAAAATTACAGTAACTCCAGCTACTGCCACTACATCTATTGCATTGAACACAACTGTTCTATACACAATGGATAAATATGAGGGCTAAATAGCTTTTTTGCTATATGAAAAGGGGGCTTTAACGCTCCCTTTTTTTTTAATGCTTATACAGCGATAAATCCCAAGGGTACGTTATGACATTACAAGAAATATTTGATGAATCAGTTTCTCTTATTGAAGAGGACTTAGAAAAAGCAATAGGCGGTTTTCACTTTTTATTAAACAATGATCCCAATAGTAGTGCTTTAGTTTTTTATATTGGCACTTGCGAAATGAAAAGGGGTAATTTTGGTGTTGCTATAAATCTTTTAAAACTTTCCACAACAATGAAAGGAAAGCCTTTCCCAGAAGCGTGGAATAATTTAGGTTGGTGTTATCACGAACAAGGGTTAGTTGGTGAAGCTGATAAATGTTTTCAAAAATCTTTGGAATTAAAACCAGACTCAGCAGATATACATAACAATGTAGCTAGTTGTTATGTTAATAATGGCACACCTGACAAAGCAATTAAAATACTTAAAAAAGGATTAAAGTTAGACCCAAAACACAATCAAATTCCTTGGAATATAGGATTAGCATACTTAGAAAAAGGTATGTGGGTAGAGGGTTGGAAAGGTTATGATCGTGGTTTAGAGTCAGGTCACAGGACAAGACGAAATTACCACAAGGATGTGGAGACTCCCCTATGGAAGGGTGAGAAAGGACACACTGTTGTTATTTATGGGGAACAAGGCATTGGTGATGAAACAATGTTTGCTTCTATCTTGCCTGATGCAATAAAAGATGCAGATGTTATTTTTGATTGCCACCCAAGATTAGTTAATATATTTAGAAATTCATTCCCCGATATACCTATCTTTGGCACTAGAAAAGAAAAAGAATTAGATTGGTGTACTAAAGAAAAGATTGATTCATGCTTACCTATTGGTTCTTTAGGTGGAATGTATCGAAAAAAGTTAAAAGATTTTCCAAAGAAACCTTATATAAAAGCAGATGATTTTCTTGTAAGTAAAATTAAAGAACGTCTTAATACAAAGAAACCTATCGTAGTAATACATTGGAAAGGTGGTACTGCTAAAACTAATAAGGATTTCAGATCAGTCGGTTTAAAAGAATGGAAACCTATTCTTGAAAAAGATTGTGAATTTGTATCTTTACAGTATACAGAAAATGCACCAGAAGTTGTTAAAATGGTTAACGAAGAATATGGCGTTAATATACATCATTGGGAAGATGTTGTTGCTGACATGGATTGGCAGACAGCAGCACTTCAGGCTAGTGATTTAATAATTTCGGTTAATACATCTATCGTCCACATAAGTGGTGCTTTAGGTAAAGAGTGTTGGTGTCTAACGCCAACAAAATGTGCGTGGAGATACGGACTCAAGGACGAGCAAATGGCTTGGTATGGTTCGGTAAAACAATACCGAGAAACAAATGGGTGGACTCCCATTGTTCAACAAGTTGCAAAAGACCTTGAGGAGAAGTTATGTTAATAACTGAAGAATATAGAGAACTTAATAAAGAGTTACATAAAGATGATGAAACCTTTGGTATCACATCAAGAAAGTATACAGACTCTATTCTTGATATGTGTAATTCTATTAATGAAGAAGATGTTCTTGATTATGGTTGTGGTAAAGCTGAACTTTCAAGGTTTCTTCCATTTAAAATACAAAACTATGATCCATGTATAGAGAAGTTCTCTAACAGACCAAGACCAGCTAATGTTTTAGTTTGTATTGATGTGTTAGAACACGTTGAACCAGAATGTTTAGATGACGTTTTAGATGACATACATAGTTTATCAAAGAAAGTTGTTTTTTTAACTGTTTCAACAGAAATAGCAAGAAAAGAATTGCCAGATGGTAGAAATGCTCATTTAATTGTTCAGGATTATACGAAGTGGTTACCTAAATTATGGGAACATTTCATGATGGTTAATTATTCCAAAGGTCAATTTGGATTTATTTTTGTAGGAGAACCAAAGTGAAAGAACCTATAAAAGTATTCATTGGTTATGACCACGCAGAAGCTGTTGCTTATCACACTTTATGTCATTCAATAATGACTAAAGCATCAGTACCAGTTTCTATTACTCCTATATGTTTAGATAATCTAAAAGATATATTTACAAGAAAAAGAGATGAAAAACAATCTAATGCGTTTTCTTTTTCAAGGTTTTTAGTTCCTTATCTTTGTGGTTATAAAGGTAAAGCAATCTTTATGGATTGTGATATGTTATTAAGAACTGATATAGCTGAGTTATTTGAACATTTTGAATTTTATTATGCAGTTCAAGTTGTTAAACATGATTATATCCCCAAAGATGATAAGAAATATTTAGATAATGTACAGCATGTTTATGAGAAAAAGAATTGGTCATCAGTTATGTTATTTAACTGTAGCCATAGTCATACAAGAAGATTAACCCCCGAATACGTTAACACAGCTTCTGGTCTTGAACTTCATCAGTTTAAATGGACTGAAGAAGAAAGGATTGGAGAGATTCCAAAAGAATGGAATTGGTTAGTCGGGGAATATGGGGTTAATTCCGATGCTAAGATAGTTCATTATACTATAGGCACTCCATGTTTTTATGAATATGAAGATTGTGACTATTCGGAAGAATGGAAAGAGCAGTATCGTGATATGAACCATTGCGACCAAATATTTATGCCACAAATAAAAGTTTCTGCAAAATGAGCAGAAGAAGACAAACTTTAAGAGAGAACCAAGAAGAGTTACAAAAGAAAAAAGATTATTCTTTTAAAAAAGGAATGAAAGAATGTCCAGCCTGTGGTCTTAAAGTAAAAAGAGGATTACATATTCACATGAAATATTGTGATGAAATAAATAATATTTAACGAGGGTAAGATGGCAACATTAACAGTAACATTAACCGAATCTGTATCATTAAATGATAGAGAACAAGGTGCAACTAATTCATTTACTGTAGCTAATGTAGATGAAACTATGAAAAGGATTGTAACTTGTCCTGCAAGCGCAACAACTACAGTTGCGACATTTGCAGCAGCAACTAGCACATCAGTAGGGGCTATTGATGTAGATGATTGTAAATATATTCGTGTTACAAACTTGGATAGTACAAATGCTGTTGAATTAGCCGTTGTTGGTGCTGCAACTTTGTATCAGGTAACACTAGCAGCAGGACAATCTCATGTATTAGGTAGCCCTGATGCTTGTATGTTAGCCGAAGCTGATACTTCTCCTAGTTTTGGAACTATGGCTGATGTTGCTTCATTACAAGTTAATCCAGATAGTAATGCGGTAAGTGTTGAACTATTTATAGCGAGCGCATAATTATGAGCGACTATGGAAAAATAAAATCACGCATATCAAGAGAAATGAAACGCGGTGAACTTTCCGTAAGTTCCACCGCAGTTGCTCAATCAGTTATTGACTCTATTAATCACTTTGCAAAAAGAAGATTTTGGTTTAATACAGGCTTTGAAGAAGTAGTAACAACACCAGATACTGCGACTATAGGTTCAGCCGTAACTGGTATTATAAAAATAGACTCAATGAAAGCTGCTATTGGTAATAGAGATTATCCTTTAAGTCCTATGACTTATAGAGAAATGGAAAGAATTGATTCGGGTCAATGGTCAGGTTACCCAGAGTATTATGCTCATTACAACAATAGTATTAGACTTTATCCTATTCCTAATGCAACTTACACAGTTAAAGTTTCATATATAAAGAAACTTACTGATGTAACTCTATCCTCAGTTGCTACTTCAACTAATGAGTGGGTAGATGACTGTGAGTTAATGATTAGGAAAAGAGCAAAAGGCGAATTATTTGAAAACGAATTAAGAAATGTACAAGAAGCACAAATGATGTTTCAGTCTGCGGAACAAGAATATAAAGAACTCAAAAGACAAACAGATGGCAGACAATCTGGTCGTGTCAAAGCTACAACATTCTAATGGATTATTCTGCATTAAATCCTAAGAAAAATAATACTAATGGCGCACTTGGAATTAATCAATTTAATGATTTAATGAGTTCATTACGCCCTACTGGTGGGACTGATTTAACCTTTAGACAAGATGAAGAGGGCGATACTACTTTAGGCGCAAAAGGTAATGTTGGGCTTGGTTTTCAACGCGGAGATGTAAACGCTAATGTTAATGCACAATTTGGTTTACCAGATTGGACTGCATTACCAACAATGATGAGCGATCCAAATCTTTCTGCAAATTTTCTTGATCGAGCAATATATCAACCAGAAACTGAAAACGATTATCTAGGGGCTGACCTTAATATTAATAAAGGTAATTTTAATTTTGATTGGCACTCAGTTCCGAGGGACATTGACACAATAAACGCAAGATATAATCTTGGTAATAATTCTAATATTACTGCTTCAAGAAGACCATTGCAAAATGTAACTGGGTTGTCAATAGATGAACCAGCATATATGTTGCGATATAATAAAACGTGGGATTGATGAGAGATACTAATGTACGTTAAAACTTTAGGTTTTGCACCAGACTTACCACCTGAAACAGCAGGGGTAATGATAGATTGTGATGGCTTTATCCCAACAGCAGGTGGTATGGAAGCTGTTAGTAGCGGAGAAGATGCAAGTCTTGGCACTTTATCTTCAACAGCTATTGGTCTTGCTACAGTAAGAAGATTAGATGGTACAAGGTTAACATTCGCAGGGACTACTACTGACTTATATCATGGCACAGGTTCATGGGGTAAAGTAACAAGGTCTAGTGGTGAGTATGCTGTATCATCAAATCAGTATTGGACGTTTACTCAATATGGCAATGTAACTCTTGCTGCTAATGGTTCAGACCCAATACAAGTTATGAACTCTGGCGATTCTGTATTTTCTGATTTAACTGCTTCTGTTGTTGCTAAGATTGTTCTTGTTGTTAATGATTTTATATTTGCATTTAATACAAATGAAACGACTTATGGGGAAACTCAAGATAGATGGTGGTGTTCGGCTTTAGGAGACTATACTAATTTTACTCCATCTATCCAAGTACAATGTGCTACTAATAGATTAACCGATACTTTTGGTGGGATAGAAGCAGCAGCACGTTTTGGTGATGATGTAATTGTTTATAAACCACAATCAATGTATATCGGAAGATATATTGGCGCACCTTTTATTTGGGACTTTAGAGTTATATCAGACGAAGTAGGGGCTATTGGAGTTAACTCCGTTGTTACTATAGGTGATCCCGTACCATTACAATTCTTTGTTGGTTATGATGATTTCTATATCTATGATGGTTCTCGACCAAGAGTAATAGGGCATACCGAACAAGGCTCAATTATATCAGATCATTTCTTTAACGATTTAAACAACACACATAGAAATAAGATAATAGGAACACATGATAGTAAAAACTCAAGAGTATTTTGGTTCTATCCAAACAATTCTTCCAGTGGTACGCCTAATAAGTTTATTTGTTATAACTACAGGTCTAAGCAATGGGGTAAAGGTTCTTTAGATGTAACTGCTGCAACTACTTACTTTGGTTCGGGTACAACTTATAATGATTTAGGTTCATTGTATTCTACTTACCATGATTTGCCTGACTTACCTTATAGCACTGCTTTTTTAGGAACAGCAACTCCCGTATCTGCTTTCTTTAAACCTAATAAAGTATTCTATCAACTAACTGGCACACCATCGACAAACTCTTACACCACTAATAACTTTGGTGAAGATAATAAGATGACTGTCATTAATAGGATGCGACCAAGATTTACCACCAACCCAACTACGGGTACTCAAAAGACAATGTATAGAGATTCATTAGGAGATTCCGATGTAACTCTATCCTCAACTGCTAACCTAACTGATAATTGTTTTGATGTTGTTAATGAAGCTAGGTGGCAATCATTCAAACATGAGTATACTGGTAGCATTGAGATAAATGGAATAGATGTTGAGGGACAATCGGGTGGGTTAGAATGATTAACACAGAAAGATTCTTTAACTTATTAGCAGACTCAAACTTAGAGTATGACTTACAAAAACAATTTATTGAATTGGCTAATGAGATAAATAATCTAAACGAAGAGACTGATGCAAAACGATACGCAATACTGGGGACTGAATGAGTTTCTTTCAAGAGAAAAAATTTAATAATGTAAGACCTGATGGTTCAGCAACTGCTGTCACCTTAGTGGCAACTCAAGTTAACTCAACTAGGATTATAAAGAATATCTTTGTTAGTAACTCAGGTGCTGCTACTGAGTATGGGATTTATCATAGTGCTTCATCAACAGTAAGTGCTGCGCTTTACCACAACGTGAGTATAAGCGCATCAGCCACAGTAAAGATTTCAACTTACATACCAGTTGAATCAAGTGGTAGTCCTGTTGTAGTGATAGCTAAGAATCCAACTTTGACTTTTACAGCTTATGGCGCGGAAGTAATAGAGACACCTTTTAACAATTAAAAA
>Ga0206685_10000406_pt1 | contig 13182 bp, 11 predicted proteins | sample M220012015metaG_FD_161049 | JGI IMG/M metagenome (GOLD analysis project Ga0206685, IMG submission 161049) | Ammonia-oxidizing marine archaeal communities from Monterey Bay, California, United States - M2 200m 12015 | ecosystem: Environmental > Aquatic > Marine > Intertidal zone | place: USA...
CCTTAACCATAATGGGGTTAATATGATTGACCTCGTTGATAATGACTTGAATACTATTGCATCTACATACGCACGTAGCGTAGCTGGTAGAGCTGCATTGGCTAAGAAAGGTATCACTAATGATGGACAGTGGAGAGCACTTAAGAGCGCGGCACTGAAGGATAATGCTAGAATAAAAGCAATGGGGGAAACCGGGGATGATAACTTAGTTGAACACTTAGATGACATCAAGAGTTACTTTGATGCTGCTCCTGTTGCTGGTGGTGTAACTCCGGGAACCCGTAGGTTACAGCAAGCTACAATGCTATCTGCCTTAGGTATGGTAGGTTTAGCTCAGTTAGCTGAGTTAGGTACAGTAGTAGGGAGACTTGGATTAAAGTCTGCTGCTAAATCTATGCCTGATGTAAGTGAGATGTTCACCTTAGCTAGTAAGGTACGTACAGGTAAGAACCCAATCATTGATGAACTACGCCCACTGCTAGGAGACTTTGATTATGATCACCTTATGTACCGTCCTGATATTATACTAGATGATAAGATAACCTCTGCTATTGATGCTACCTCATGGGGAGCTAAGTTAGATAAGGGATTAGGTAAAGCTAGTACCGCCTTAGGTTATGCCTCAGGGATGAATACAGTACGTCACATTGAGCATCAATTAGCAGCTAAGATGATTGTTAATAAGTTCGCTGATCTAGCTGTTAATCCTGATAAGATTGCTAAGTCATTAGTACGTATGGAGGATATAGGAGTAGATGGAACTGAGTTAGATAAGATAGTCCGGGCAGTTTCACGACATGCTGAATTTGAAGGGTCTACCCTTAAGAAGCTGAATCTTGATAAGTGGAATCCTAATGTAGCTGAGACATTTGCATTCGCAATAAATAAGCATACAGCTCAAGTAGTACAACGTCAACTGTCAGGGGAAACCTCTAGTTGGATGCATAAGTCTATCGGTTCATTATTGACCCAGTTCAGACACTTCCCTATTGTTGCATATGAAAAGCAGCTACTACGGAATGTAAGAATACATGACCAAGCACTCTTTACTACTTTACTGTATGGCTTTGGTGTATCCTATGGTATCCAAGCTATTAAGGCTGGGTTAGCTGGGGATGATGTAACGTCACCTGATACGTTCAAACGTAGTGTTAACTATATGGCTATGGCTACATTAGCACCTGATATATTAACTATTGCTGCTGAACTTAAGCTTGCACCTGAATCATTTAACTTCCACAAGGCTGGTAACACTGGGGCACGTCAAGACGAGTTTGACATCGCTGACTTCGTACCTGCTGCTGGATATGTTAACAAGGCTGCTAAGTCAATCGGGACAGTTGGTAAAGCTATTCAAGGAGACTACACTAAATCAGACGTAAAGACTACAGTAGGCGCAGTGCCTTTGAGTAACACATTAGCCGTAAAGATGATCCTAGAGGCAATGGGAGAATAAATAACAGGGGGCTTATGCCCTCTCCACGGAGTAAGCATGAGCTTTTCTATTAATACAGTCACCTCTGATGGTGTTGAAACACAGTTCCCAGTTAGTTTTACTAATGGGATATACGACAGAAATAATGTAAAGGTCTACGTTCAGGATGATGTAGACGGTACAGGTAATCAACTAGAGCGCTCATTCACTTGGATTAACGATGGTATTATTGAGCTTGATGTAGCTGCACCTGCTGGTAAAACTGTTACACTAAAACGTGTAATGAATAAGAATGAACCTGATGTTAATTATGTAAATGGTGCTATTCTAGATGAATCAAATCTGAATCAGTCACTAGATCAATTACTAGCGATTCAGCATGAGATTCTAGATGGTTCAGGTATTGCGGCATTCAATCAAGATGTAGATATGAATGGTTACAGACTTACGAATGTAGGTCAGGGTACACAGGATAACGACGTAGGCACTGTTGGGCAGATTAAAGGTTTTGAAGAATCTGCAAGTGCATCTGCTGCTGCTGCTGCTGAGGCTGCTGCTTATGCTGCTTCATCTGCTTTCCTTTCTCAGGGGGCTTACAATGACTTCGCCGCTAACTATGCAGGGTCTGGTGATACTCTTCCTGTCACAGCTACAGACGGGCAACGGTTCCACTACACAGGTGCTACGTTTGAAGTAGGTGAGTACCTATGGTTAGACGGGAACATTGACCCCGTCACTTCCACTGGTTGGAGGGAGGTCAGTGGCGTAGGGCCACAAGGCCTACAAGGCCCTACAGGCGCTGAAGGTATCCAAGGCCCCATAGGTATACAAGGTATCCAAGGGATTCAAGGTCAGACTGGTATTCAAGGAGAGACAGGTCTACAAGGTATCCAAGGGATTCAAGGGGAGGCCGGTAACACAGGCCCTCAGGGCACACAAGGGATACAAGGTATCACTGGTGCTACAGGCGATGCTGGAACGTCTTTCACTGTAGATGAGGTTGGCCTCTTCGCTGGACGTACAGCCTTTGATGCTGCTGCTGATGGGTTCTCCTACTTAGCTACAGACCATGTTAACGCTATTGGTACAGGTAGTTTGTTTGTTAAACAATCAGCCACTAATGCAGACTGGTCAACAGCCATACCGTTCGGTGTTGGCCCTGAAGGTGCCCAAGGTATCCAAGGAATCACAGGGACGCAAGGCCCTCAAGGTGAGGACGGCATACAAGGCGACCAAGGTATCCAAGGGCCTACAGGAAACCAAGGCCCACAAGGGGAGGATGGTATCCAAGGCCCTGTGGGTGATGTAGGCCCAGACGGAGCTACAGGCCCACAAGGCGCCCAAGGCCCCGCGGGTGATCAAGGCGCTACAGGTGCTACTGGCTCTACTGGCCCTACAGGTTCACAAGGTATTCGGGGCTCCCGTTCATACTATACATCAGGGCAGACTTCTTGGACAACAACAACTGCTCTTACTGAGATAGGAGAGAGCGCTCTAGAGAATGATGTATCAGTACAGTATGATACAGCTACAGGGTTCTCAGAGACAAGGTCTTATTCAGGTACAGCTCCAGAGACTAGTTCAGCTAACTGGGATGTAGTTGATCAGACTGTTAACTCTACCCCCATCATCGTAGGAGGAGTGGCTACATCTTTCGAGATAACTAACTCAGACAGTCTTCTGTTTGGAGAGTCAGCAGGGGAGACTGCGGTAGGCGTTGATGTTGTAGCGGTAGGAGTTCGTGCAGGAAACACTAGACTAGGAGACAGGAGCGTTGCTATTGGCCTAGAGGCTGCTGAGACAAACACTGTTGCAAACACTAACAGAGTATCTATAGGACACCGGGCAGGAAGGACTAATCAGGCTGGTGGTGCTGTGGCAATAGGGACTAGTGCAGGGGCAACCTCACAAGGATTGAGTACTGTGGCTATCGGAAGCGAGGCTGGGTCTACGAGCCAAGGGAGAGATTCCGTAGCTATCGGGAACAGTGCTGGGCAAACTTCTCAGGGGACTGAGTCTGTAGCTATCGGGAACCGCGCATCAGAAACTTCTCAGGGTGAGGAGTGTGTGTCAATAGGGGAACAGTCCTCTACAGCAGATCCGCGATCCGTTTCAATAGGTAAGCTCGCTACCTGTGGTGGGAGCAACTCCGTTTCAATTGGCGCGTACTCTGAGACACTCACGTCATTCTGTTCCTCTATAGGAGATAGTGCAGGGGTTAACAGTACAGGAGGCACCTTCGCACTTAACCAAACGTGCTTAGGCTATAACTCAGCCTGTACAGGTGGCTACCAAGTACAGCTTGGAGATTCAGGTACTACTACTTATGCTTATGGCTCAGTACAAAACCGCTCTGACTCTAGAGACAAAGCTGATGTTACAGGGACAGAATTAGGTCTGGACTTTATCAACGCACTAACCCCTGTTCAGTTTAAGTGGGACTACCGCGAAGATTACAGAACAGGCGAAGGCCAAACGCTGTCTGACATCACTAAGGACGGTAGTAAGAAACGCATACGACAGCACCAAGGCTTCATCGCTCAGGAAGTTAAGCAAGTTATGGATGCGCAAGGCGTAGACTTCGCTGGCTATCAAGACCATTCTATCGCAGGAGGGGCCGATGTTAAGTCCCTCGGTTACGAAGAGTTCATCGCGCCTATGGTCAAGGCTATACAAGAGTTAACCGCAAGACTGGAGGCGTTAGAGAATGCTTAAGATATTTTCAGTAGTAACTTTACTTACCCTAGCAGGGTGCGCAAACGTGTCTCCTTATGGAGGCTTCAGCTACCATGATACGTCCTTAGACAGGCCAGAGATTGATCTGTGCCCTGTGCTAGGCTTTGTAGGAGCTGAGTACAAGGGAGATAATTGGGGAGATGTGAGCCTGTTTGGTGAGCACACTTCAGGCATCTGCACGACAGAGGCAGGTGCCGGCCTTAACCAAGTCGGCATCATTTTTAGGAAGTAGTTGGAGATTGAGGCTGAAATAGCTAAGACACATAATGAACAGGAGTAGAGAAGCAACATGATTAACTCACTACAGGATATAGCTGTACCTGTGGCAATATCCCTTACTATCGCAGCAGGGGGTATGACGGTCAGTAACTCTAGAGACGTGGCTGTGCTACAGACAGAAACTACTAGTATGCTAGAAATACAACGTGAGATGAATAAAGACGTTAAAAATATCAGTAGACTTGTCTATCATATAGACGCTAAATTGGAGGATCTTCCACATGAGTAGAGGTTCAGAGACTGACATAGGTGTAATGCATGGAAGGCTTACACAATATTATAATAAACGTTTAGAGACTGAATTAGCAGATGATGTAGATGAACTAGCAATAGGCATCTCACCTGCTGAGTTAACCGCTATGAATAACTTCATTAAGCAGAACGGAGTAACTTGTATTGCAGAAGAAGATGCAGGTATGTCTGAGCTTAAGGATAGATTAGCTAATAAACGAAAGCATGGTAAAGCTAAATTAAAAGCAGTTACATCAATAACAGGATAGTATTATGGCAGGTAAAGAGAGTGCTGAGTTAGCACTAAAACGATGGACAGAGTTAGAGGCACTACAGGAGCATTATGTAGAGTTCAGTGACTTTCTTTACGATGGTATAGTTGAGTTAATGGGATTCAACTGTACAGCCTTACAATTGGATATAGCTGATTTCATGCAGCATCATCCTAATCCTTATAAACAAGTACAGGCACAACGTAGTCAAGCTAAAACAACCATTGCGGCATTCTTTGCTGTATGGCGAATGATCCATGATCCCTCATTCAGGGTACTTATATTCTCTGCTGCCTCAGGTATGTCAAGTGAGATAAGTGGTTGGATCGTACAAATTATAATGGGATGGGACATACTTGAGTGCATGCGTCCTGATAGACAGGCTGGTGACAGAGCCAGTACAGAGAACTTTGATATACATCATTCTCTTAAAGGGCCAGAGAAGTCGCCCTCAGTGGCATGCTTAGGTGTTGAATCTAGTATGCAGGGTAGACGTGCTGACTTGGTTATTGCAGATGACGTTGAGTCTGCTAAGAATTCAAGGACACAAATACAACGTGATAAGCTACTAGGCTTCACACGAGATTTTAGTTCTATCTGTCAACAGGGTGAGATCCTGTACTTAGGTACACCTCAGTCTGGTGACAGTATATATAATACATTACCGGGACGTTCCTATACGTTACGTATCTGGCCGGGTCGTTACCCTACATCTGAAGAGTTACCGGGTTACGGTGGTATGCTTGCTCCGTTTATATTGGACGCGTTAACTACTGACCCCACTCTACAAACAGGAGGTGGCCCTGCTCATGACAGAGGTAAGCCTACTGATCCTGAGTTACTAGGCGAGGAAGCACTTGTATCTAAAGAGATAGACCAAGGGTCAGCTTACTTTCAACTACAGCATATGCTATGTACAGAGTTAAGCGATAAGCTAAGGTTCCCACTTAAGATAAAGAACTGTATGCTTTTTCCATTGGATCAAGAACATGCACCGGGTAAACTGATATGGCAACCTATACCTGAGAACAATGCAGGGAGAATGCCACAGAGTCCAGTCAATGAAGACTTCTTTAGAGCGGCACTTGCATCTGATGAATTATTTAAATACACTCACAAGATCATGTATGTCGATCCTGCTGGTGGTGGACAGGGTGTGAGTAATGGTACTCTAGATGAAACAGCGTACTGTGTACTTTATTACTGCAACGGTTATATATTCGTAATGGATATAGGTGCCTTACCGGGTGGCTACGATGAGTCGGTGTTCTCTGAGTTAAGTGCAGTATATAATAAGTGGGGAGTTAAACAGGCTTATGTAGAGAAGAACTATGGTTCAGGTGCCTTAGCAGCGATGTGGAAGCAGACTGACTCTAATGTATCTATAGAGGATGACCATGTAGTGGGTCAGAAAGAACTACGTATATGCGACACTCTAGAGCCTCTTATGGCGAAGCACAGGATTATCTTTAATGATAACCTACCTGAGTTAGATATAAAACTCTCTAAGAAGTACCCTACTGAGAAACGTGCAGTATACCAGATGTTCTTCCAGTTGCAGAAGATAACTAGAGATCGTGACGCTTTAATACACGACGATAGACTTGATGCATTAGCTGGTGGTGCTAAGGTATTAATGGACTTAATGTCTATTAGTGAAAAGGCTGCTATTACTAAAGTACAAGTAGATAGGTATAATAAGATGATGGCTGATCCATTAGGTACAGGTCGTAATCAATTCAATCAACAGGCTGCTACGGGAGGCAATAACATGCTATCCGTGATGGGCAGATATAGGAAGTAACATGCAAGTATCAGACTTACCAAGAGATCCATTAGGTACATTGAGTTCAGTCAGGTCTAAGTTAACAAGTTTAGTTAACTCTTCTAAACACTCTGCCAGTAAAAGGGCACTCCTTAAGGAAACTCTAGTATGTGTACTCACTGAGTTAGAGACACAGGAGACACCGATTATAGATGATATAATTGAGGCAATGGAAGAAGAGGTTGTACCTACTCCTGAGTTTAAAACTAAGAAGAGAGCTACAGCGAGAGTAAAGAAAGATGCGGTTATTTGAACGATTATTTAAACTGACTGTACTTATAGTACTATTAACTGCCTGCGGCTCTAAACAGTTACAGGAGTCTACACAAGAAGTATATGCCCACCAAGCCCACGTAGAGTCCTCTCAGGACGCTGTACAGTCTAAGGGTGCCAACGTTAAGGGTAAGGTGGAGAACGTGGTTACAGAGAACACTACAGGGGTTCCTGTGTACTGGTTCATTATAGGAGCACTCATCTTCGGGATGGTGATACCTCAACCAAGTTTCATGAAATTAATATTTTAAGAGGGATATATCATGGCTAAGAATGCACCTAACGTGACATTAACAAGTAATGATCTAGTGCTGTGCAATAACAGCACGATAGAAGCATATTTTACTGGAGTTCCTAGCGGCTGGACTGCGGGGGCTTTGGGTGGTGGTGGTGGAGAGTTACGCGCGTTCCCTAATGCTGAGGGTGTTGGGACACTAACACGCGGCGGCTCAGGCGGCACAGTTTACCAAGTCACTAACCTGAACAACTCAGGAGCAGGAAGCTTTAGGGCAGCTTGTGAAGCTAGTGGCGCAAGAACTGTTGTGTTTAATGTCAGCGGTACGATTAACCTGACAAGCGAGCTGTTGGTATCTAATCCTAATATCACGATTGCGGGTCAAACAAGTCCCAACGGCATCATCATTGCTGGCTACCGTATGACGGTAAACACCAATGACTTTATCATGCGGCATGTTAGGTTCAGAACAGGGACTCATAACAACGGTGGAACCTCTGAGTTCTCTCGCTCGTTTCAGGTTAATGGTGATGGCAATGGCTACCCTAATGCGGCTTATAACGTAGTTGTAGATCATTGTTCCTTTGCTTGGGGAACAGATCAAACCGTAACAGTTCAAGAAGATGCTTACGATGTAACGATAAGCTGGTGTGCAATCAACGAAGCTCACGACAACGGTGGAGCAAACCACGGTTTCTCTATGTTCTTCTGGGGGCGATACACTGATGTGGGGCGTGAATACTCAGTACACCATAACTATTTATCCAACAGTCGATACCGTAACCCAGAAATCAACTACAAAGGCAAGCTGGATTTCGTTAACAATGTTGCTTACAACTCTATGCGCGGCTCAATGGTTAACGTACAAGAGAACGGAGACAACGGCAGCAAAGACGAAATAGAAATGAATGTAGTGGGCAACCTCAACAGGTTTGGCCCCAACACTACAGACACAAACAAAGGTGTTGTTGATTTCTACGAGTACAGTGATGATCCAGGATTGAACCCTATTGTTTACCCATCAGGCAATATTGGTGGAAATGATGGCACTGTAAACATTGTCACAGGCACAGACACTTCCCCTTTCCAGTTTTATCCAACAGTAGACGCAGGGTTCATCTCTGGCAGTGCATTCACATTTGATGAGAGCGTTGCCGCTACCGCTATGACTGCGGGCTACGCAACAACAGTCGCTCAAACAGCGGGCGCTACAGTTCCACAGCGCGATTCTATTGATATCCGCTGTACTAACGACTTCGACGCAAACACTGGTCGTATTATCGAATCAACATCTTATCCCTCAGATTGGCCGGATCTAGCAACAGGCGCGCCTTCAGCACCTACTGACACAAACGGTGATGGGATTCCAGATGCTTATGAAGTCTACAAAGGCTACGCAGCGGAAGCACTGAGCCCAACAGGTACAGCGCCAAGCGGCTACACGTGGATAGAAGAGTATGCAAACGATCTTGCAGACGACAATTGGAGTATTAGCTAATGGCTTTCGGTGACATATTAAACACTCCGGCAACGGACAGCGCTTCTAGTAACTTCGCTAATACTATTACTGTGACATTGGCAGCAACTCCTGCTTCTGGCTCAGCAATTATAGCTTGTTACTCGACAGCAGCAACAACAGCTTCAGCAGATGACATGAAGCCAACAGGCTTTACGGTAGCGTCAGAGGCAACTAACACAGCTATCAACCGTAAAGTCTCACAGTATCTTAAGATATCAGACGGGACAGAGACGGCTGTTACTTGTGGAGGTGGAGACGCTTACGCAGGTGAGGTAGTTGTTTATGTTGTCGATGTCGCTGGCAATGCTACGCCACTGGGCGATGTAGGGGCTAACAGCCCTAGCACTGGTGACGACACTAACCCTATTGCATGTGGCAGTGTTACAACTACTACAGCTAACGCTTTAGTTATTGCGGCAGCTACTCACACGTCAGGTGCTGGCGGTGTTGCAACCCCAAGCACAGGGTTTACTCTAGGCTCTACAGTCCAAGCGTCCGGCTCTGGACTAGCCACGATACACAATCTACTTAGCGCAACTGGCACAGAGTCTCCGACAGTATCAATGGCTGGTGGGGTATCTGATAACGCGGGTTGCTCCTTGTCTTTATATGAAGCGGTGGCGGCGGTTGCAACTATCGTTGATGTTGATGTTGACGGGCGCATACACAAAGGGCAGTCAACGCTTACGTTTAATACTTCAAACATACCAACAGCAACAACTTATCAAGCATTTATAAACTCAATCGAGTTACCATTTGTTTCACGAGTTGGCGACTTATTTACATTTACAGTACCGGCAGCAGTTAAAGCATTGGCCAGTTCTTCTTACACAACTTTATTTATATACACACTATAGGATTTTATTATGAGCGGATTAAACACAGCAGCACGTAACAACCGAATCGACTTTGTAACTACTCAATTTGATGCAGGTGCAAGCGGCGGTTTATTGGATTTCTATACAGCACCACGTCCAGCAACAGGCGCTACTCCTACAGGTGCAACTAAGTTAGCGACTTGTACATTGAGCGCCACATCATTTCCAGCCGCAGCAAGTGGCACAGCTACAGCTAATGCCGTCACAGGTGATACCGCTGTTGATGCGGGCACCGTGGTTTGGTGTAGAGGTACAGATAGTGACGGCAACTTTGTAGAGGATTACTCAGTTGGCACATCCGGTGCAGAGGTTATTGTTAATGCAGTAGTGCTAGAGCAAGACGCACCACTTGACGTTGACTCGTTTGTTCGCACAGCAGGCAATGCTTAAGGGGTAGCGTATGTTCTTCGATCGCTATAAAGCCACAGGGACTCAAGTTAACGCTAGTACATTTAATGTAACGCTCGCCGCTAACTATGAGAATATCCCTGAAAATGTTTATACCAGTATTCATGCAAAGGATGAGTTTGGTAATAGTGCATCTATGCGCGCTAAACGGGTAGGCACACAACTACAATCGTCAGGGGTGTACAGCTCTACAGCAACTAACAGTGTCATGCCTCTCTTTAATGGTGAGATAACTTTTTTAAGTTCAGTGGGTGCTACATTACTAAGCCGAGCTAATAAGATTGCAGGTAAAGTATCAGCAGGACAGAGTAATAAAGTCGGCTGGGACACGGAGAACTTTGACAGTGTTATAGACTTTCAAGACTCTAGAGTACGTCAGTACGTTTATGATTTGCCTTACACTTATGACTCTAACCCAGATGGCACAGACAGGTTGCAGATAGCAGAGACTCCTTTAGCTTGGCCTAATGCCAACGACCATGCGGGACTGCTCCATAATCTCTCTGTATCGTCAGCTACTCACTTTGCTAGAGAGTTGATAAATCAAGAAGGCTGGGGCGGAGTAGACATACTGCCAGCGGCTCGTATCAGTACAGGTACAGCGGATTGGGGCACGGGTTCTTACCTACTAGAACGTATGATTGCTATGACTATCGATTGGATTAATATTGATCCCAGTAGACATGAGTTAGCAGTTGTTGATTGGCAGATTGGAGAGAGTGACGCCTTAGCTAGCACCACACAAACGGTTTTTGAAGATTTCTTTATCGCTATGCGTACAGACTTCAATACTCGTGTGTTTGCTGGTACAGGGCAGGATGTTTCCAATGTACCTTGGCTGTTTACTGGTATGTCCGATGATTGGTATGTGGGAGATTCAGATAGGCAGGCTATCCAAGATGCGTTAATTAATCTACCTAGTCGTATGTCACGCTCTGCTTTTATCACTTCTGACGGGCTACCTTCTGACACTGATTTGGTGCACTTACTTAACTCTGCACAAAGAGAGCTTGGTCAGTTTCGATTGATAGAGGGCTACCGTGCTTGCTTTGGTAATGAGGTAGGTATTCTAGCAGTACCTTCCAGCTACAATGCAAACATCGCAGTCACTATGGATGATGACGTAGTTGCTATTGCTGCTACACATACCAAGTCGGCACCTACGCCTATTACTGCTGATATTGCAGTAACCTTGGATGACGATACGGTAGCTATTGCAGCAACGGCTGGAACAGCGCCTACCTCAGATAGGCCGTTAACCGCTGCAATACCCGGTGGCTTTGGTTTGTATGCTAATGATGGAGTCGTAACTTGGGGCGCAGGGCAAACAGGCAGCTTACGAACGTGGGAAGACGCGTTTGAAAGTGGGTTAACCACTACTCAGTCGGGTAACTCTACAGGCATCACTGACAACGGCGCAGATGGCGTGTCTTTCCGAAGTTCTACTAATGCACTTAGCTTAGGAGGGCAGCTTCTGAATGGGCCAGTTGCTTCGCTTGTAATGCGTTTTAAAGCAACTTCAGGCGTAGCGCTTTACTTGGCCTCTAACACTCAAATTTATCTTGATGGTGCTAGCACCTTCGCAGGTACAAGCCCTTCAGTTGATCTGGCACCACACAACGTCAACGACGATGCTTGGCACGATCTATCGTTCGTGAAAGATGCAGCAGGACTGCTTACTGTCATTCTTGATGGTACACAGATCCACAGCTCAACCGGCGCTAAAACTGCGAGCACAGGCAATCTTTCAATCGGTGGCAATGACATTGCGTTCGATCTTAAAGGTGAGATCAGTCTGTTGTATCTAAATGACACTACAGCCTTGAGCGCTAGCCAAGTAGTCGACGTTCTATCTGAACGCGTGGTTGTCTAATGTTAGGACATGCTGCTCTATCAGATCAGCCGCTGAGCGGAGCAGAAGAGGAAATAGTTATGGTTGATATAGTCGGTCCAAGTGTTGAACTGTACAGCATAGACATCACGTCTAACGATGCTGCTATGGCTCATGGCAGTGATTTCGAAGTCGTAGTAGATAGTTATGATGATGTGCCTACGACAGGTAACACATTGTTAGTTGAGGGTAATGATTCTATTGCCCCTACTAGCGTCACAGGGTCAGGGCCACATACGCTCACGTTCCCAATTAGCTTGCTAAATAAAGTCCCAGCTTCTTATCTTTGGAATCTTACGATTGCGGGTGAGATCGAGGAAATAGGGTCTATTCCTTACACAATCGCGGGCAATGGCACGACTGAGTTCTACGGCACGATAACTTCTCTCATAGGGGCATGGGCAAACGCTGCTTATAGCGCCTTTGAAGTGGGGGATAATATCTATGCCATAAGAACTGCTGGAACTGGAGATGCTGAGGTAGCTACAGGAGTATTCCCTGAAGGAACAACTTGGTCTATATATAACCAAGACGTTAATGATGGTGTGTGGGGTACTGTTGGCACCTTAGTAGTGCCATCTATTACTCCCGGGGGTGATGTGACTAAGCCGATCATTACGTTACTCGGGTCAGCTACAGTAGCACACGCTCAGCAAGCACCTTATACAGATGCAGGAGCAACGGCAACTGATGAAACGGATGGCACACTGACTAATGACATTGTTGTCTCAGGTGACACCGTTGATGTCAATACGGTTGGTTCCTACGTTATTAGGTACAACGTGTCTGACGCTGCTGGTAATGCTGCTACAGAGGTGACTAGGACAGTTGATGTATTAGCGGATCCTATACCCCCGGTGATTACTGTCACAGGTAGTACCTCTATACAATTAGTACTAGATGCAACATATACTGAACTCGGTGCCACATGGACTGACAACGTAGATGGAGCAGGAGCTGCTACTGTAGGTGGTGACACTGTTGATACAAGCACAGCGGGTACATATGTAGTAACTTATAACCATACTGATGAAGCGGGTAATCCTGCAACCCAGAGAACTAGAACTGTTAAGATAGGAGGTGCCGTGAGCACACTAATAGTATCAGACTTTCCAGCAACGGAGGTTGTTACGGCTAATGATTTACAACAGCCACTTATTAAATTACATCAACTATGCAGACGATCAAGTGCAGGGGTAG
>Ga0206685_10000411_pt1 | contig 13071 bp, 14 predicted proteins | sample M220012015metaG_FD_161049 | JGI IMG/M metagenome (GOLD analysis project Ga0206685, IMG submission 161049) | Ammonia-oxidizing marine archaeal communities from Monterey Bay, California, United States - M2 200m 12015 | ecosystem: Environmental > Aquatic > Marine > Intertidal zone | place: USA...
GATGCAGACCTTCGTCATTCCTTTCTTGAGCTTCTCTTCGGTGAATGCAAAAAAGCAGGAAGCACCTTACTCTTTGTAAGTCATGATTCTACCCTAAGTGAGCTTTTCAATAGAAAAATTTCAATGGATGAGATAAACAATAATGTAAATTAGAGGTTTAATGGTTAATCTTTTTATTAGGAGTTTGTGGAATAGAAGGGGAACAGCATTACTGACAATATTTTCCATTTCTGTAAGCGTTACATTGTTACTTGGTGTAGAAAACATTCGTCAGGGAGTAAGAACAAGTTTCAGCAGTGCCGTATCTGGGACAGATATTATAGTTGGAGCTAGGGGAGGCTCATTACAACTTCTTCTATATTCAATTTTTCGTATAGGTAACGCTCCTAATAATCTTAGTTGGGAAAGTTATAATGAATTTCGCAATGATAAAAGAGTGAAATGGACAATACCTATATCCTTAGGAGATTCCCATAGGGGATTTAGGGTACTTGGTACTAACCAAGACTATTTTAAGTATTTTCGTTATGGCAGTAAAAAGAAATTAGAATTTTCCAAGGGGAAATCATTTTCAGAACTATTTGATGCAGTGATTGGAAGTGAAGTAGCAAGAAATCTCAATTATCAGCTGAATGAAGATATAATAATTGCTCACGGAACTGGGAATAAATCCTTTCTTAAGCATGATGATAGACCTTTTAAAGTGGTAGGTATTCTCCGCCCTACAGGAACTCCAGTCGATCAAACTGTTCACGTCAGTTTAGAAGGAATTACTGCTATGCACATTGACTGGGAAAGTGGAGCTCCCCCCATGGAAGGAGAAAGCCTTAGTTCAGAAGTTATTTTGAAAAGAGACCTAAAATCTGAGGAAATAACCTCATTTCTTATTGGCTTGAAATCCAAGATACATGTATTTAGCTTACAGCGTGAAATTAATTCATATAGAGAAGAACCACTTAGTGCAATTATGCCTGGAGTTGCTCTTCAAGAGCTTTGGAATATACTAAGGACAGCGGAAACAGGATTAAGAGTAATCTCCTGGTTTGTACTTTTTGCAGGGCTTCTTGGAATGATAACTGCTTTGTTGTCGGGACTTAATGAACGCAGAAGAGAAATGGCAATACTTCGATCAGTTGGAGCTGGACCAAGTACAATATCCTTTTTACTAATTTTTGAAGCTATGGTTTTAACTTTCACAGGTATTCTTTTTGGCCTGTTTTTTTTATACATCACATTATTTGTATCAAGACCGTTATTAGAAACATTCTTCGGTTTATTCCTTCCCATTAATCCACCAAGTTTTAAAGATTTAATTATACTAGGAGTAATTATTCTGACCGCAATGTTTATGGGAATAATTCCGGCAATTAAGGCTTATCGTCAATCACTTGTAGACGGTATGACAATACGTTTATAAAAATAATGAAAAATAATATGGAGAAAATTATTAAAATTTTTGTTTTATTTACTTTTTTAGTTCTTCCATCTCTTGTTTCAAGTTCAAATTTAGAAACAAAATTGGTTACCTGGTCAGATTTGAGGAAACTAAACTACAAAACAGGAGAGATGCCTGAAAGCATAAGGAAATTAATGGGCAAACCGATAAAAATACCAGGATTTGCTGTCCCTTTGGAGGGTGATGATGGTTTTGAATATGTTAAAGAGTTCCTGCTTGTTCCGACTTTTGGTGCGTGTATCCATGTCCCACCACCACCACCAAATCAAGTGATTCACGTAATTTTAGATAAGCCGGTATATTTTGAGAAGCTTATGTACGCTGTTTGGGTTAGTGGTATAGTTGAAATAGGAGAATACTTTATAGAAGGTTCGAGTGATTTTGGCCAGCAGACTTATGATACTGAAACTACTTATTTACTTAGAGGTCAGAAGGTTGAGGAAATTGACTAAGCATTATGAGCAAACCTATTCCATTACACCTGTCCCATTAAGTATTTTGTAAGTCTATTATATTTAAAATATTTACGGACCATTATTATAATTCTGTTAATTTTGCCACTTTTGTGCCATCTCAATGTCAGAGCGTACCGGCATGAGCATCAGTCAGGTAACTGATGAAGTGCTGTACACCGGCTTGGTTAAGATGCGGGAGATACCTGAACTTGAAGAGTGATGTTGGGGATCGTATAGTGGAAAAAAGTATGAAGGAGAATAGAAAAAAAAGTTACGCTGGTATTAAAGGGGATAATTCAAGATATATTGAAAATTATATCGACAGTTTGGTTAATTCGTGGTTACCTTGAGGAACTAAATAAAAATTTGCTCGCGGGGGTGTTAGTCCTTTTACCCGATTACCCCAATAATAATTGGTTGACAGCATGAAACGAAAATTTGATCCTGACTTTGAGGCGGATCCGGAAGTCCTCGCGGTGTTTCCTGAAATATCCGGAAACACAGTCAATGGATTGGATGAGTCGGAACACCGTCGGCCATCTCCCTTCTTCTGGCATCCACCAGATCTCCAATCTCATGGTGAGCTTCGGAAATTTGTGATGGATAGGTTCATAGCTTCCCGCGACGGTGGTCACGACTGGGGCGATGTCGGTGATCGGGGCCCAGAGCTGGTGAGGCCATCATCTGACCGCGAAGATAACTCACCGCAGATTTGGTCGGAACTGGTGAAAAAGTTTGCCCTCGACAACGAGGCGGACCTGATTGGTTTCACGAAAATGAACCCATTGTGGATTTATGAAGGGTACGAAATTTCCGAGACAAACCTCATTGTTCTCGGTGTTGCGCAAGATTACGAAAAGATGAAACATGCCCCACCCCGTCCCGGAAACCACTACTCGAACACCGAAGTCCGCCGGCAATACAATCGTGGCGCTCGCGCTTCAAGAAAGCTCGCCAACTACATCAGAAATTTGGGATATCAGGCAACACCTCATCACGGCCCTGATGCCGATGCCTTGTTGATGATTCCGGCGGCTGTCACGGCGGGTTTGGGGGAACTCGGCAAGCATGGATCAATAATAAATAGAAAATTTGGTTCTAATTTTAGGTTGGCTGCAGTGAGTACGGAAATTCCTCTTGTTTTAACAGAGAACGACATGTTCGGTGCGGATGAATTCTGTGTCAATTGCCGGGTGTGTACAGATGCTTGTCCACCCGACGCTATCATGGACACCAAGCAATTAGTCCGGGGAGAGACCAAATGGTATGTCGATTTTGATAAATGCATTCCTTATTTCGCTGAGCGTCTTGGTTGCGCTCTATGCATGGTTGTATGCCCGTGGAGCCGTCCGGGTGTTGCAGAGAATTTATTAACCAAACTGGCACGTCGACGGGAAAAGGCGCTGTAAAACCAGTCTTTACCATGTTCTTTATAAATATGGTAGTGAAGATGTGTCTGATTGTGAAATATTAGTGGGGATAAGTCACAGGAGGTGATGTGTTTTGTATTTGGGTACATGTCTTTCATTAGGAGGCATGAAACAAAAGCAGAGAAAAGGCTCCGAGGTTTTATTATATAACCCCCCCCCACCAATTCTTCACAGTCAGGCATCTTCCAAAAAAAATTATACCTCAATAGAATTGAAGAATATCTGGTTTGAAATGGGAATATTGAAATAGTGGGAAACTTTTTTTATGGCACTCATATGTGAGGGTGTTTTTTGTGCCAATTTTGTGCCATTAGCTTACAAAAACAGGCCATATTTGGGGATATGTGGCAACAGTGAAGAGCTATCATCTTACTGATATTATTTTCCTTGTTTATTGCAGTCTTTCCCTGTTTACCCACTATCAAAGTTTGTGGTACTGAGGGTCGCGGATCAGAATCATGGGATCGTCATTTGTCTGTTTTTTGACGCCTGGTAATGCCGTCGAGCCCGCCGTTGACTGCCCATTCTGCGAACAGTTCTGGCTTGCGCTCGAAGTTGCGTGGTTGCCAGTTTTCCGTCAGGTAGTCCTCGTCCGCATAGTATTCGGCGAGCCCACCGCACGGGGAATTAACATACCAGAAATACGCCGAGGAGATCGGGTGCCGCCCTGGGCCAAGCTGCGTCTTCCAGCCTTGTCGGCTGATGTGCAGCCCTCCGCCAAAGACTTCGTGGATGTCTCGGACGGTGAACGCTACATGGTTCAGCTTGGGTCGGCCTGTGGGACTCTTGAGAAGGAAGAGGTTGTGGTGTCCTCCACGCGGTGCACATCGCATGAAGATACCGTGCTTGGGATAGCGGTCGGAAACCTGAAAGCCCAGCACCTCCGTGTAAAACGCTTCGGACTCAGACAAGTCCGAGACAAACAGCACCACATGGCCCACCTGGATCGGGGTAGCACGTTCGTAAATCGGACTAGGTTCATCAACCCGTTGCGGTGATCCCGGAGTGTTCATGGCGGCTGCGTAAACCGAAAACGGCTTACGCAGAGTTAGCCGGAAGGCCAACGTCAAGCCATTAGGATCGGTGATCCGTGCCACGCCATCCTTCCCTTCCGTAAAAGATACATTCCGAGAAAATCGTTTGAGTAGGGCGTCGAGGCTGCGCTTGTTTTTAATGCCCCAGACCACTTCACGCAGGGTCGAGCCGGGTTCCATCGCTGGAGGTAGGAGTTTGGCATCATGGGGTCTGAGACACACCTCCGTTCCGTCCATCGTCTCGAAGCGTGCGGAATGCTTGGTGCTGAGCACCTTCCGGAGCCCCCAATCGCCCAAAAATTTCCGGCACTGTGCTAAGTCTTCAACTCCGTAAGTGATTGCGTCGATTCCTGTTAGCATGGTGATCCTCCAATTTGTTAGATGGCGATGGCCGCATCAAGGTTGGCCAGTCCACGAATGACACTAAAGGCGGTCAGGGCAGAGGTCATGGGATTTTCCTGAGAAGGAATTCCTTCCAGCTCAATCTGGAAGTTGCCTGCCTTTGCACAGACCTCAATTTCGTGGGTATTTCGGGAAGTGTGCGGATCGGCGCACAGTTCTACCTCGGTTTCGTCAAACCCCAGTCCGGCCAGGGCAATGGTAGCCGCTACATTAGCGTTTTTTGGATAGTGTAGTGCGGCTTCGCGAGCGGTGCCCCGGTAGAAGACGGTGGCCTCCTTCAAGTGATCGAGATCGCAGACCGACTCCGCAAGCGTGCCGAGCCAGGCGCCCGGAGGCTTGCGGGAGGAATACCGCACTTTGGTCAATCCGGACAGCCGTGCGGCCACAAGAGCATCCACTGCACCAATCGCTCCGGCAGGGAGCAGGATTTGTCGGTCCGACTGCTTGGCTGCGTCTTTCAGACGGTCGTGCAGTTTGGCATCAGCTAAAGCACCGATGGAAATAATCATTAGGTCGGTACCGGATTGCAGCACGGCCTCGCCAAACTCCCGGACGGCAGCGTGTCCCGCGCACTCGGAAACAATGCCGGGGGAAAGAACAAGCAGGTCTTCCAGACGCTCCACCACGGGAACTTCTATCCCCACTGCTTCCTGAGCCGTTGCTTGGCGTCCGGGCTTGCATAGCACCCCGACAACCTCAGCTTTACCTTCCGAAGCGGTGGTCAGATGTCTCAACAACGTTTTGGCGATTCCTCCGTAACCGATAAGTCCAACGCGAATCATGTGCCTCACTCTGTTTTGACGGGAGGTCCCGCGAAGGGAACCTTGAACGGTCCGATGGTCTGCATTTCCACCTCCACCAATGCGGGGCCTTTGACGGAAAGTGCCTCCCGAAATATTTCTCCAAACTCGGAAACTGCAGTAACGCTCCAGTACGGCATACCCAGAGACTTGGCGAGTGTGGCGAAGTCTGGTAGCCGCAAGTCCGTGAAGTAATGCCTCCCTCCAAATCTTGCATCCTGAATGTTGCGTATGACTCCGTAGCCCTGGTCGTTCATCACCAGCAGCGTCACGTCCGCCTGTTCTTGCACTGCTGTAGTAAGTTCGCCGATGTTGAGCATTAGCCCTCCATCTCCACACAGCGAAACCACCTTGCGTCCGTCAGCTCCGAGGGCAGCCCCTATGCCCATCGGCATTCCTTGTCCAATTCCACCGCCCAAAGCATGGATTCCGTTGCGTGGATCAGAGATTTTCGGCAAGCGATTGCCCCAGGTGCTGTTCAAGATGGTCACGTCGCGCACCCATAGTGCATCAGGCGGCATCACTGCTTTTAAGGCGTCCACCAAGGCATCGTAGGGGCCAAGGGTATCCTGAAGCTTGGCTACAGCCGCTTCCCGCGCCGAGGCTAAGTCCTGGGCAAAAGCAGGGTCAATTTGCAAACGGCCTTCTAGCCGGTCCGCCAGCCCAGACAGCACCACAGCGCTGTCGCCACAAACGAACCCGGAATTCGGATACGCTCGCCCATCCGCTACTGGGTCCGCATCCACTTGGAGTAACGGTTCTGGTAGCTTGAGGCGATAGATTTTCGTTTCGTTGCTGCGCAGGCGCGAACCAACCACGAGCATCAGGTCGCAGCTTTGGTAAAACGCCTCCGCATCCGGGTTCATGTTGAAGGCCCCCAGTGTGAGCGGATGGTCTTCCGGAACAATGCCGCGTCCGTTGACACTCGTGACCATGCCCATACCGCACTCCACCAGGCGAATTGCGCCCTCGCGGGCGTGTCGTGCGCCGCCCCCAAGCCAGAGGAGCGGACGCTTCGCTGTGGCCAAACGCTCCGCAAGCTGATCCAGCGAGGACTCTCCCGGATGCGAAATCTGTACAGGCAGTGGTGAAAAGTCATCTGGCTGCGGCAACATTGCTGCTTGTACGTCGGCGGGAATCTCCACGCTGACGGGGCCGGTTGGAGCTGTCAGTGCAGTACGCACAGCCTCCCGCAAAACCCCCAGCGCTGACTCCGGGGACCAAACGCGGTACACCGCCTTGGATATCGACCGCAACATTCCCAACTGTGCTTTGGCTTCGTGGATGTATCCGCGTCCCCGATCGAGGTAAGGCAAATCAATTTGACCGGTGAGGTGTAATAACGGCGTACCAGCTGTTTCAGCTTCAATCAAGGCTCCAGCGGCATTTCCCGCTCCGGTTCCGGTACTGGTGAAGGCCACGCCCAATGCCCCCTGCGTGCGGGCGTAACCATCAGCCATATTGACAGCACCGGCCTCTCCTCGGCTTGGCACAAAACGAATTTTTCCACGACGACCGATGGCATCAAGCATCGGTAGGTTATGGATGCTGACCACGCCAAATGCCGTCTGCACTCCACAGGCTTCCAGAAAGGCGGAGACTAACTCTCCAGTGGTGATAGTTTGTTCAGACATAGCGGGCGACTCCACCATCAACTTCCAAGGCTGCTCCAGTGATGAAACCTGCTTGGGGTGAGATCAGAAACGCAATCGCCGCCGCTGCTTCAGCGGGAGTGCCAAAGCGGCCCAGCGGAATGTCACGTTGTTTAGCTTGCTCGATCATCCATTCATCGAAGTTGGTTCCTTCAGGATCTTGGGCCTCGTACCGCCGTTTCCATTGTTCAGATTCAACTGTACCGATCAGGATCGAGTTGACCCGGATACCCTTGGGCGAGAATTCCTTGCTCATTGAGCGCAGCAGATTCTGCACCCCCGCCCGAGCAGATGACGTTGCAACCAAACGAGGCTCAGGCTGCCGTGAAAGCAACGAATTGACAACGAGCATCGAACCGATGGGTGATTGTTCTAACTCAGGTAAAAATGTGCGGGTTGGACGGATCACGCTGAAATACTTGAGTTGCAACTCGGCCATCCAGTCGTCATCCTCTGTGTCGGCAAAGGTGCTGATGCGGGCCTGACCGGCGTTGTTCACGAGGGCGTCCACCTGTCCAAAATAGCCAAGCACGGCCTCTCGGAACTGAGCCACGGCTTCGGTGTCCAGTACATCGCAAGGTAGTGCCCAGACGGCAGTACCGTGTTCGGCTTGTAATATAGCCAGCTCGGTTTCCAAGCGATCCGTATTACGGGCACAAAAGGCGACCTTCGCCCCCTCGCCCAGTAAAGTTTTCACTGTGGCCAGTCCGATTCCTGCAGAACCTCCGGTGACTACAATCACGCAATCCTTGAGTTTTAAGTCCATGCTATCCCTTGTTATCCCCGATACCCCATTCGATTGGAAATGGCTTCCGCCGCCTGCAGCACGAGGTCCTTGATTTTACCTTCCAGAGCCTCACGGTCAAATACAGTTTCCGGACCTGTGATGTTGATGGCCGCAATGATCTTTCCGGAGGCATCCCGGATTCCAGTTCCCACACTGACCACGCCTGCTTCAAACGCTGACAGACTGAGTGCGTATCCGAGTTGGTGTTCAGCGCACAGTCGTTGATGCAGATCCTGAACTGTAGTGTCTGTCTGCTCAGTGATTCGTCGCAATTCTATTCCTTCATACAAATGATTTAACTCCTGCAAGCTAAGTTCGGAGAGCAAAACTCGTCCCAACGTTGTTGCATGAGCCGGAAAGCGCGTACCGACTCCTACGTTGCTCACCAAGTGTTGACGTCCGGCGATTCGTAAAAGATACACCACTTCTCGTTCATCCAGCACGCCCAAATGCACCGAACATCCGGTCTTTTCATTCAATGTTGTCAGAAAAGGGCGCGCGACTTCGATCAGTTCCTGCGAAGCTAGATACTCAAACCCGAGATTCAGAACCCGATTCCCAAGTTGGTAAGTCTTGCGCTGCGGGTGGTGTTCAAGGTACTTGAGTTGCTCCAGCGTGTGTACCAGGCGAAAAACCGTGGAGCGTGGCATATTGAGCGTCCGAGCAAGTTCGGACAGCCGCCACTCCTGCTGTTTGTGGGTGAACTGCTCCAGCAGCCGCATGCCCCGCACCAAACCGGGTACGATGTATCGATTTTCCGGTGGGGACGTTTCCATCATAGTGGTTGTGGGAAAAAGAAATTGCGCAGAGCGCTATTGAACGTTTCAGGTTGCTCGATATAACACAGATGTCCTGCTCCCGGAAGAGGCTGGTATTGAGAGCCTGCAATAACCTCTGCGATTCGCTGGCTATGACCTTCCGGCGTGATTTGATCATCGGTTCCGCACAGAACCAAGCAGGGCGTTTCCACGTGGACAGCGTCTGCCTCCAAGTCACCTTGTGCGAGCATCATCGTTGCCTGTCGGTAGCCGTCCGGGCGAATCTGTGCCATCGTTTCGCGTACCTGATCAACTTGCTCCTGGCCTGCCGTCTTTGAAAGTAAGCGTGCCGCTCGTGCCTGGGCCAATCCTTCCGGTCCTAATACCTCCAAGTTTCGCAGGCGCTCTGCGATATTTTCTGGAACAGGATCGTCAGGCTGCATTCGGTAGCCCATTGCGCAGGAAGCCAGCCCCAAGGCTGTGGTGCGAAAATGGTTCCGGACAAACGCCGCCGCTATCAGTGTTCCCAGCGAATGACCCACCAAACAACATTCCTGAATCTGCATTACATCCAGAAACATCGCAAGTGCGTCTGCGTAATCTCTTGCCAGAGGTTGAGGTTCATTCAATGGAGTTGATTCCCCATAACCGGGAGCATCCCAGGCAAGCACCCGGAATTGATCGGAAAAAGTGACAAGCTGGTTGCACCATGAGCCTGCATTTGAGCCGATGCCGTGCAGCAGTACCAATGTAGGACCTTCTCCGGCTTCCCGAAAACTGAACTTCCGCTTCCCTGTAACAACTATCTGATAGTCAATCTGCAAATTCATCCCCAGACCAGTTTGGTTTTCAATTACAGAGGATACAGAGTTTTTTCATCGTATTCATTTTTCGGTGGCCTCTGAGGAAGCAAATAAAATCTACTAATTTACAATTAAAATACCTTTTTAATTCAATTTGTTGAGGATTTGTAAACTTAGTATTATTCAATTCTCTTAATTGTCGACTCCGTACTGAGTATAATCCTTTAGTTAAACACAAATCCGCCGTTGACGGGCAGAACTTGCCCCGTGATGAAGCCCGCCTGCTCGGACAGCAGAAAGCTCACCGCGCCCACCACGTCTTCCGGATACTGAGCTCGAGGAATGGCCCGTCCGTTTTCGTAGAGATCGTGGCGTTCCTGTGGAACGTAGTCCGTGGATTCACCCCTCACCAATCCCGGAGCAACCGCATTGACGGTGATGCTATCCGGCCCAAGCTCACGGGCCAGCGAGCGAGTCATGGCAATCACCGCCCCCTTGCTGGAAACGTAGTGCAGCAGTTTCGTGGCACCCCACAGCGCAGTGTCTGACGTGAGGTTCACCACCCGTCCTGAGTCCGAACGACGCAGCAGGGAAGCAAGTGCCTTAACCATCAGCCAGGTCCCTCGGACGTTGATACGCATCACCATGTCCCATGTTTCTAGGTCTATTTCCTCGAAGGTCTTGCCGCCAATACCAGTTGCGAGCCCGGCATTGTTGACCAATCCATCGATCCTTTCGCAGGCCTTCGACAGTTCAGTAGAAAGCGTTTTGACGGAGTCCGGATCAGCTATGTCCACTGGGAAAAAAGTCGCTGTATGCCCTGCCTTCCGGAGTTCGGTTACGGCCTGCTGACCCCACTCTGTGTTTTTCTCAGCAATCACAATCTCGGCTCCGTGTCGGCAACAGTCCTCGGCAAAGGCCCGTCCGAGTCCGCGTCCGGCTCCGGTAATGACGATAATCCGGTCTTTCAGTAGCGACATTGCTCTTGATACCTTAAAGCTGTGGGCGCTTGACCTTCGCCAGTGGATGATCCGGGGGGTAAGTGGGCTTCTCCGGCTTGCTAGTTCCCAGCATCACGCACATCAATGCTTCCTCGATCCCCTCGTTGACCAGTCCCCGGTATACACCCGGAGGGATCGAGATCAGGTCACGCTCCTTCAAATAAGTTTCCCATGTATCACTCTCAGCCTCGAACATCAGGCGAATCTTGTTGCCCCGCAAAATGAAGAACACCTCCTCAGTGTCGTGGTGAACGTGCATCGGCCCCTCGCACCCGGCTGGCAGCACCATCGTCGAGAAGGTGAAATGCTCGGCCTGCACCGTGTTGGTGTCCGCCGACACCCCTGCGGCTCCGGTGCCCAAGTACCGCATCTGTGCCCGTCGGTACTTTGGATCGTAGTCCGCCTGAAAATTGAGCGCTTTCCAGTCCAGCGTCCGGGTTTCGTAACGGGCGATCTTGATATTCATCCACGACTCCAGAGACTCGCCTGCCGGAATCACGGGACTCTTGATGGTTGTTGATTCGTTACTCATGTGATCTCTTTGTTCAATGTTTAGTATTTTAGACATCACCGAAAGAGCGTGAGGGCAGGTAGTGTAAGACCCTGTGTTCCAATACGATGACTGCGACGTAGGCGAGAATGCCGATCAGTGTGAGCAGAAAGATGGAGACAAACACCATTGCCGTGTTAGCCGCTCCCTCGCCAAACACCAACAGGTATCCCAAGCCGATGTTGCCGCCGACCATCTCGCCGACCACCACACCGATCACTGCTAGTGTCGCTCCCACGCGCAGTCCAGAAAAGAGTGCTGGCATAGAGGCTGGGAACTCGATCTTCCAGAAAATCTGCGAACGTCGCGCCTTGAACGAGCGGGCAAGGTTGATCAAGTCAGGGTCCACCGCCCGCAAGGCTCCCAGCACGTTGACCATGATCGGGAAGAAAACGATCAACACTGCTACCAGAATCTTAGGATAAACCGTGTAACCAAACCAGAGGATGAAGAGTGGGGCAAACGCCACCTTAGGAGCGATCTGCAACGCCAACAAGTAGGGCGAGAACACGAGTTCGGCCCAGGGCGACATGCCCATAGCATACCCGACCACCATGCCGAGCAACGCCCCCAGCACAAAGCCGACTGCAGTTTCCATCAGAGTGACGAGTGTATGGAAAACCATCCGCTCTGTTTCGAGCATGAAAAAGAACTCGTCAAAAACCATAGAGACGGGAGGCACAATGTAGGGTGGTACTCCAAGCCATTCGAAGCCCCACTCCCATCCCGCCAACGCCACCACCAGCAAACCCACGCTAGCCATGATCCCGCGCCGAACGCGCTGCGTTTCACCCTCGGTGTTCATGTATGAACCATGCCTTGCGATCTATTCAACAAACTGGTTTGTGTAGAGATCTGACAATGGCAGGGCACGGCGCAGAATTCCTTGATCGACATAGAACTTCTGCAAGCTTTCCAGCCGTTCCGAATCCATCTTTCCCAACACCTTTTGCCCTGGATAGACATACTTATTGTATAGCCGGAAGGTATGTTCCATCGCCTTCTCCTTGCCCTTGTGCTGCGGAATCGCCTTCACATACTCCACGGAAGCCGCTTCCGGGTCGTCCATCACGACCTTCAGACCGCGTAGCGTCGCCCGTACCAACTTCCGTACCAGTTCTGGGCGTTCACGGATGGTGGTGTCGGAAACAAGAATCGCCTGCGCCATGCTTTTGAAGTAATCATCCGCTGGGAATATGTTAACCTTCACACCGGAACCCTGTGCGATGGCAATCCAATCCGGAACAGCCGCCATAGCATCAGCCTTGCCAGCAATAAATAACTTCCAGACGTTGGCCGGACCCGCAGCCTGCGCGTTGATGTCGTTCTTGTTCAGGCCCACTTTTGCCAACATTCCCAGCAGGGCATAATAGGTTGTGTCCTGAAATCCCAAGGTTGTCACCGTTTTGCCCTTGAGGTCGGCAGGGCTGTTGATGCCACGATCCGCGCGAGCGGCCAACTGCATAAGGGAACGCCCCCCCAGCACCGCCACGGACTTGACCGGAATCCCGTTTGCCCGCACAATCATGGAAGTGTCCCCGATGCCGCCTCCTATGACGGCGTTACCCGCGCCCACTTGCTTGGCCACGTCAACTCCGCCCCTGGCGGTCTGGAAGGTCACCTCCAGCCCTTCCTCCTTGTAGTACCCCATGTGCTTGGCCAGCATCCACGGGCTGAAGGCTGGCAGAAAGCCTGGAGCAGGCAACAGGTAGGTGATCTTTTCGGCAGCGTGTGCGGCACTCCCAGCCGTCAGCATAAGCCCCGTGGCCGTCAGTGCCATCAGGCTCCGAGCAAAGTATTTTCTTAATGTACGCATTTTGTCTCCTTTGTTTTTGATTAAGGTTTTCGGCATCGCTACCCGGCTGCACCCAGCTCAAGGTGGCCAATGTCGAGAGATTTCATTAGCTGACCAATGTGGTCAACGAGATGCTGTCTTCGGGCAA
>Ga0206685_10000424_pt1 | contig 12921 bp, 26 predicted proteins | sample M220012015metaG_FD_161049 | JGI IMG/M metagenome (GOLD analysis project Ga0206685, IMG submission 161049) | Ammonia-oxidizing marine archaeal communities from Monterey Bay, California, United States - M2 200m 12015 | ecosystem: Environmental > Aquatic > Marine > Intertidal zone | place: USA...
GCCGGTGTAGGTACGGCACAAAAAAAGCAGCCCACGGCTGGACCGTGAACTGCTACTTCAACCCGTTTCAAAGGTTGCTTCATGGTACCCGCAAAGCCATAAACCGCAAGGGCAAAAGACCCTAACTTTTTCTACAGATTATGTTTGTAATACTCGTTAGTTGGTGTAGTATATAGGGGTAAGGCAATTCAATCAGTTTCACAGGAGATTTATGATGCGTAAGACTAAAGACGAAATCGTCACCTGCCCCGTATGCGAATTAACCAAGTGCAAGGATGAAGAATCCTGCTATGTAGAGCATCTTGCTCAACGGGAACAGGACCACAAAGATTTTGTGGCCGATATGGAAGAATCTAAAATTGCCCGCTTGATGGCAAGGGCAGATGATTATGTTTCACACATGATAGATGTAGTGAGGAATAAGTAATGGAATGGAATGGAGCTACATACGATTGTTACCACGCCTTTTCCGGTTCTTTCCAGAAAAACTCAATACCCGATGGATGGTATTACGAAATCACATCGGTAAATCCTGACCGCTTCGAAGTCATCGAGGGCAGGCAAACCGTTGCCGAATTGTTCCAGCGGGAAGGGCCATTCAAGAATGAAGCCGAAGCCACGAAGCACTTGCAGAATAAAATAGACGAATACAAAATTCTGAAAGTGTACGCAAGGGAAGGTAAGAGAAAGTAAAAGTACTATGGATAGCAAGACATTCGATCATCTACTATTTTTCCTGCGGAATCTTAGAGACTGCAGGACCAGAGGACCATCGCCGGGGCTGCACAAGTTCACGGTAAAGAACGCCACTGAAATTCTGGAGTCTATAGAGGGAAAGAAAAGAGAGAGAGAGAGAGACGAGTCCTGAGGAACGGACTAAACCTTTGAAACGGGTTGAATGAGCAGTCCACGGTCCAGCCGTGGGCTGCTTTTTTGTGCACAAAAAAGCAGCGATTTCGCACAACTGGTCCTCGCATAAGGCAGCGCTTTGACTTACAGAAATTTTTACTAAATTCCAAAAAACCGTAACCCCTAGGCGATTCTATGCTATACTTGGGTGTCGGGAGAAAACAACCACATGGAGGATGTAAAAATGGAAGGCCTGTTCAGAACACTAATCGCCCCTACCCACCAAGTAGTTAAATTCGTAGGTGGTCTGCTGGAGTTAGGCTACGAATCGACGGGAACAGTTGAAGATGTTAAGGATGGAATATCCGTCCAGTTGTTTGACTACCCTTGTCCGGGTTGGGAAGGCTACTCGAAAGACAAGCCCATCTTTTGGGCCATGAATAAGTACGGCGACAAATGGATTATCAGATTCCACACAGGCTACTTTTCTAATTGGGAGAACAATTAAATGAGCAAAGTGAATTTTGTACAGGCAACTACACCGGAAGAATTTTTTGCCCATGTTGAAAAAATAAAAGCGTTACACAAAGCCGTTGCGGTTACCTACGAAAAGAAACCACCCACAGACGAAAAACTGGATTCTATTATCGAAGAAATTGAGGAGGAGAATTCCTAATGGAATTTGAAACTGGAACAATCATAAGCGGAACATTGCGGAACGCAGATGTCGCTCCCGCCCTAGTGGACTACTTGGTTAACATGGGAAAGAACGGCATCGTTCCAATTGGTAAATGGAAACAGTTGGATAAAGTGGCTAAGCAAGCACACGCAGACATCGATAAAATCGATGAACTCGATGGGTGGGAAACCGATGAGTGTTACGAAATAGTTGAAGACCTATTCGACTCCATCAATGGGTTACTCCCAGAAGGCTACTATTGCGGAAGCCTTGAAGGAGATGGTTCAGACTTCGGTGTGTGGGAAGAAATGGAAGAATAAAAACAGACTACATCCTATCCCGACGTGGCAGCCTACGGTCCCCCCGTGGGCTGCTTTTTTGTGCACAAAAAAGCAGCGATTTCGCACAACTGGTCCTCGCATAAGGCAGAGGTTAGTCCAAAAATAATTTTAGTTTACGCTTGTCAAGGTCGTAAGCTGTGTTAGGATACAGGGGTCAGAGAAAACAACACACTTCAACCGGAGTTTAGTTATGAGTTATGCGTTCAAGATTGATTCGGCCTGTACTCTTGATTCAGAGGAATTTGAGGAAACAAAGGATGCCATCGATTGCATGGCTGCCGAGCTTGATTCTGAGTTTCTTGATATAGCGGTCAAAGTTGAAGAACCCGAATATCATCGGGATGGCCCTATCGTTGCCCAAGTCCACGGTGGCGGTGCTTACGCCGAACTTGATGCCGAGGAATACGATGTTGATGTTACTGATTTTCCTTTTGTGCCACATCGTTTTCCGGTTCAAGTTGATAGCTATGTTGACAGGGATGAATATTCCAACTGGAAGGTAACCGGAGAAATCGTTTTGTTCCTTGAGTGCTTGGGATGGAAAAGCATAAAGGAACACGGCGATGATAGGCGAATGATTGCGACCTATTCAGTTCTACAATCTGGCATCGATAACCTGTCCGTTGCTTCGGTTTCATAATAAGGAGAGAGAACGATGGCAAGAAATTTAGATAGTATTCCAGACAGCGAAAAAATCCGTGTAGGAGATACGGTTCAATACCGCCCCGCTTGGGGAACTGACCCCTCTAAAAGAGTGAAGGTTGTCAGCCTTGAAGTTACCGAAGAAAGTCGAGAAAAGTACGGTAGCAAAGTAAGCGTAGTTACCTATTCAGAAGTAGCGGATAACCGAGTCTGTTTTGATTTAGACGATGGTCATTGGTGCTATGCCAGTCAAGTTGATGGACGGGTAGACTATGACGGAACAGGCGAAAACCATGTTGCAAAAGTTCAACACAGGCACATGAGAGAACCCGTCCAGAGTGCAGATATAAAAAAGGACTTAGGAGACTTTCTGGTGCGACTAAAGAAAACTGATGCAGAACATATAGTTGCTGCTTTATCAGAATGGCATGAACAGATAGGCCCAATTGAAGATTTAGATAATAACAAGACAGGTCTAACGGAAGAAAGATACCAAGACATAGTTCAAAAGTTAGTAGGCGATACGCCTGCTTTCTAAACTGAGTTGTTGTTGTTTTCTCTAGGCAGTTCACGGTCCACCCGTGGACTGCCTTTTTGTGCACAAAAAGGCAGCGTTGTCGCACAACTGGCTGCGGGATAAGGCAAAGCTTTGTGCTTTAATTTTTCGTTTTGTTAGTGTCGTAACCTACGATAGGTGTATAATGGTGACTATAAGTATCATTCATCGGGAGAGAACAATGAAAAAAATCAGCGACCTTATCACTAAGAATAGTCACAAGATAAACAAGAATCAGAAAAAGGGATTCTTGACGGGTGTCATGTATCTTTCACCTGCTAACGAGTCGGACCATCAGATGTGTTTCGATTTCACCAAGGGATGCGAGAAACTTTGTCTTGGCTGTACTTCGGGGCGGATGCAAGGTGACCAAGCCAAACAGGCCCGAATAAATAGAACTGACCTTTTGTTCGACGACAAAGATGCGTTTCTTGAATTGATGGATAAAGAACTTGGTGCTATTCAGCGAAGAGCCGAAAAGTACGGGTTTAAGCCTAGCTTCAGACCTAACGGATGTAGTGACTGGCCTTGGGAAAAAGATGCATCGGACCTTATGAAAAAGTATTCATTCCCATGGTATGACTACACGAAAAGTTTCACGAGAATGATGCGGTATCTTGATGGCGGTATGCCTGAAAATTACCATCTTCTGTTTTCTATGTCGGAAGACAAAAAGAATAGAAAGCACTGCGAAACCGTTTTAGAGCGGGGCGGTAATGTCGCCATCGTTTTCTGGCCTGCAGTACCTGATAAATTCAAAGTTGGCGACAAGGTCTACAAAGTAAGCGATGGCGATGTTGATGACCTTAGATGGTTAGACAAGCCGTCAACCATCATCGGCTTACTCGCCAAGGGGTGGGAAGCACGGAACGATGACACCGGAATGGTGGTTAAGGTATGAGAAAAAAATACTATGCTGTAGGCGAAGTAAACATAGAAAAAGAAAAGGAACTGAAAGAACTGATTCACTACATTTCAAAAAGAGAGATAGAAAGTGGACACATCTATACCAAAGATGCGATGCGTTTGAGTAGGCTCATAGAAGAAACATATTTCCCAAACAAGCGGTTTATTACCACCGCTGAATGTGCAGGCAGTTTTAATTGGGGATGGCACGGAATGTAAAAAACTAAGATCTCTTCACTTCCCGGCAGCCCACGGTCCCGCCGTGGACTGCCTTTTTGTGCACAAAAAGGCAGCGTTATCGCACAACTGGTTACCAGACAAGGCAGCAATTATTCCTGCATTTATTTTATATTACGGTTGTCATGTCTCTAACCTGTGTTAATATACTTAAGTCAGCGAACAATACTTATTATTGGGAGCGTTGGAAGGCACTACCGCTTAGTAGCGGTGCTGGTAAGCGTTAGCCTCTACCGAACAGGTAGTTAATTATCTTAAATTGCACTGGCAAACGGGTTCGGGTGCTAAGTCCTTCCCCTCCCTTTTTTAACTTTGGAGGAAACAATGGGATTCGATGTTTACGGTAAAAACCCTGTACTGGTAGAAGGGGCTAAAGAGCCTGAGTTCCCTGAGAACTACAGCGAGTTGTCAGATGAAGAACAGTCAGCCTACTGGAATAAGAAATCGGAGTACCAAACTGATAATCCCGGTACTTACTTCCGGGCTTCCGTTTGGTCTTGGCGACCCCTGTTAGAAATCATGAGTAACACCTGCGACCATATTCTGGATGAAGAAACCCTGAGCGGCCTTGCGTTCAACGATGGCTTCGGCCCGGATGACCAAGAAACCTGTACCGGAATGGCTGATGCTATTGAGGAGTGGCTTGAAGAATCTGACTGGATGGGTAAAAACGAATACTCAATAGCTTCTGAATGTCGGGTGAAGAAAGACACCGGAGAATTTGTATCTGCTAAAGAACTCGAAGACGAAAAAGTTTGGAACGAAACTCGAAGTGCTTACGGTATCGAGATTAGCCACATCCTTGAGTTCTGTCAGTTCCTTCGGAAGTGCGGAGGGTTTCAAGCCTGCTAAGAGAATAAGAAATTAGATTTGGAGGGCTGTCAGATTTGCAAGTCTGGCGGTTACGAGAGAGTAGTCTTAATACACGCCTCATTGGTCGTGAAGGCACTCATCAAAAACGGGGATTGTTACCAGTAATGGTTTCTATTTGAACCGTGGTCTTGATGTACCGAATGGTATGAGAGTCCCTTTTGAGGTCGGTAACCTTGGGCACCAACATCAATGTGATGGCCGTGGAGGTAACTTAGTTGGAATCCTCCCTCTCTCTCTCCTTTTTTAAAACATATAGCGGGGTAGAGCAGTCTGGTAGCTCGTCGGGCTCATAACCCGGAGGTCGTCGGTTCGAATCCGGCCCCCGCCACTTTAAAACAATGAAGGCTGGACATTGAGCGGCGTACGTTCCCAAGTACAAAGCTTCAGTTCATTGGGAGCCTTCAGTCTTGGGCAGCCTACGGTCTCTACGTAGGCTGCTTTTTTGTGCACAAAAAAGCAGGCTTGTCGCACAACTGGTCCGCGCATAAGGCAGAGGTTATTCCATAAATTATTCTAAATTACGGTTGTCAGATTCGTAAGCTGTGTTAGGATAGTGGGGTCAGAGAAAACTAACTATATTTTGGAGGAAGAATGAAAATTCATAAATTCATGCTGACTAAGGTTGTCGAGAAAAGCAGGTTTATAGAAATAGAAACCCCTGATGACTACGACCATCAGGAACTCAACTCCCTGCTTTGGAATCAGGTTAATCTAAACGAGCGACAAGCATCCCTTCCCCACATGAGGGCGTTTTCGGGAGATGCTAAAGTTGTAGATGACACGCAGGACACATCCCTTCCCGACTGGAAGTTGGATGAATCAGTTTACGAAGTAGTGAAGAAAGAAGAAAAGTAATGAAGAAAGTAGGAAGTATATTTGTAGACGCTGGCCTCTGCTGGATTGGCGACCCTTGCTATGTCTTGGGCGATGACGCTTCCAGTCGAGTTACGGACTGGATGGAGTTTTGCGAGAAGCTCCCAAAGGGAAACGATAATTTCAGTAACCCGCTTGGCGAAGGAACAGGGATGGCTATCTCAACCGGATACGGAGATGGCGAATATCCTGTCTACATCGAAACCAACGAAGAAGGCAGGGTTTCAGAAATTAAGATTGTGTTCATCCCAAGCGAAACAGCCGATGCGTATGGGGATTTAATATAATGAATGTGAACTTGGAATTTTCAAATGAAGAAATAGAAACCATGCGTACCCTTTGTTACCGCCATTGGGTAGCGAAGTACGAAAGTAAGCTCGTAGATGCTGCTTGGGACATGAACAATGTGGACGATTTCCCAAACGGTGGTTGGGCCAATGCTGTGTACGAGGATATTGCTAATTACTGGGTTAGGAATGTAGTACCTGTCCAGCCAGCAGGGGTCGAGTAAAGATGCAACTTCATAACGACATAGACCACGAATTTGAAACGAAAGAACTTGCGAGGATAGGGGCAGGTATTGCCCAAGTCGCTTTGCAGATTTTCGAGCGTTGTGCAGGCCCACAAGGGGGTAGGGATTTCGCTATTCAGTTTATGAGGTCAGACTGTGCTGTTTTTGGAAGTACAAACAGGATAACTTGGCGACCTGAATCGGGATGGTCTATTTCGGAGTCGCATTGTACGCCCAGCTTTATAGAGAGGTTCAAGGTGTTAAACCTGAATAACCTCCCTATAGATGACATAGATATAGATTAAGACTGTGTAAGCCCCACTGCAGGGGTATAGAGCTTGCCAGTTTCAGCAGCCTACGGTTAATCCCTTTTTCCGTAGGCTGCTTTTCTGTGCCACAGAAAAGCAGTCATTTCGCACAACCGGCTGCGCGATAAGGCAGGGGTTAGCCCAAAAATAATTCTAAATTACAGTTGTCAGGCTCGTAAACTGTGTTAGGATAATGGGGTCAAGGAAAACCAACTATACTTTGGAGGAAGTTATGGCACATGAAGCGAAATACCCACAAGTGAAGTTTCAATTAGTAGGCGTAGATGGTAACGCCTTTGCCGTTATGGGTCTGGCAGCAAGAGAAGCTCGAAGGGCTGGTCTTACCAAAGAGCAGATTCAAGAGTACCAAACGGATGCCATGAGTGGTGACTACAACAAGCTGTTGTGTACCACGATGGAATACTTCGATTGTTCCGGTTGTCTGCCCGACGACGACACAACCGAAGAAGAAATCAACGCTGAATGGGATGAACATTGGGCAGAGATGGATTCATTTCAGGAGGACGATGATGATTGACAGACTACAGGAATTAGAAGCGGAGTACGAAGACTGCGACTGTTCAGCAGATATAAGAACTATACTTTGCGACTATTGTGCAGAGATGGAACGACAGGAGGAAGACGATGCTTAAGTACAAAAAGGCAGGCGAGAAGATGACCTTAGTTCACCTTCTCCGAGAAATGACCGATATGCTTACCCACGACATGGCAGGTGAGGAGGTCGTTAATTGTTACAACAATATCATGATGGACCAGATTGAATATCTGGGCGAAGACGACCATTACGAGTTTCGCAAGATTAGCGATTCCGAAAGCAGAACAAAGGAGCAGGTATGAAAAAAAGTTCACCCTACGATTTAAAAGACAGAGATATAACTGAGGACATCGCAGTTGTAGATACCATTGTTATGTTTATGAACAATGTCAACAGGGACAATATTTTCGGCGTTGCTTACGGAGAAACTGAGGACTTCAAGCACCACGCCAACTACAGAGAAGAGAAGATAGATGTCATTAAGACAAGGCATCTCGTCGGCCTTTGGCCCATGCTCGATGGGGTATGTAGGGAGAGGCTCGTTAGGGCTGCGATGGAAAAGTATCACGGCGAGTGTTACGAGGCTGTAACCATAAACGCCAAGAAAGCAAAAGAGGAAGAGTTAGAAGCTATCGAAAATAGGATTCACGATGGCGAAGAAAGGAAAGACGGATGACCGAATACACTTTTGAAGAACACCCCGAACTCGTTTACGGCCTTAAAGTAAAAGGCTACGCTAACGAATTAGGACAAGAGGCTACCTTTAAAATCAGCGATTGCGTAACAGCTATCGCCTACTACCTGTCGGCTAAAAAGAGCGACAAGGGGTTCAGGGCAGTAGCTTCTGCCTTCGGAAAAGAACTGCACAAATTTTCGCTTAAGGTAAAGGCGTTGGAGGTGGAAGCTATAGCGAAAGAGAAGGCTGCGTCAGAAGCAGAAAGAGAGAACCCCGAGTCCGAGATTAACTCAAAGGCGTGGGAATACTGGCTTGAGGAAGCAACTATCCGGCAAAACGCAAGACAGAGAGTCAGAACTCAAGAGTTCACTATTCGCCACAAGAAATTAAAAGAGGGGTTAATCAAGGACTTAGAAGAGGGTTATGACGAAGACGAATTAGAGAAGCGAATGTCCTCCGAAGCAGACAGGGAAGTTGGCTTCGAGAGAACGAGAAGGCTCAATCGAGAAGTGGTTAGAAGGATTGAGCAAGGCCACGGACTGGACACGGTTATAGAAAATGCAACTGAGTACATAACTAAGCTCCACGACAAGGTTGATGAAGACCCCCACACTCCCTACGAGACAGCTATGCCAGCAATCGAAGGAGCCGAGGCGGGTGGAGTGGTATGACGGAATGACTTCCTCCGAAGTCTGGCGGGAGCCTTGTGTGTACTAAGTCTCTTAGGAGTACTAAGTCCGATAGGCTTCCGCTTTTTTTAGTTCCCACGAAGACAGGCTTTTTGCGCACAAAAAGCCTGTCTCTTCGCACAACTGGCTCCGCAACAAGGCAGGGGTTGTTCCTTAAATTATTTTAAATCACGGTTGTCAACTTCGTAATCTGTGTTAGGATAACTAAATGAAGAAAGAAGAGACACCTATACACGAACACGACTGCGACAACTGCGTCTTCCTTGGGAATTGGGTTTCTAGATTCTACGAACCGGGAGTCGAGACTGATTTGTATTTCTGCTCTGGGGGAATCGGTGGCTGGACGGTTATTTGCCGATTCGGTGAATTAGGCGATTATGCTTCCGGTGCTGTGTTCTCCGGTAGTTGTGAAGATTTAAGTGAAGCAGGAAAACGAGCCGTTGAAAAAGGATTGATTACGCAAGCAGATATAGACAAGGCTTGTGCAAGGTAAAGAAATGCTGACTAACAAACAACCCGGAATCATTCTAAATCTCGAAAGAGAAAATAAGCCGATGGCTGACAGGGAGCATAAGTACGATGTGGCGACTCGCCATTTCTATCCCCGATGCTGGAAGGGTAGTTTTGAAAACTGTTCGGACGGCGACTTCTGCTATATGGGTAACGAGTGGAATGTCATCCAAAACCTCGATGTACGCTATTGGGCGTGGCCTATGACAGACGCACAAGAAGGCAGCTTCATCGCAGAAAAGGGCGAGAAGTCCGAACCTTACTATTGGGACGAAGACTTAATCACCCAAGGAACGATATATGAAGTTTTCGATGCAGCCAACGACGAAGGTATTGCTTGGTTCAAGAGGAAGCATGATGCCTTCGCTCAGTTGAGGTACTTAGAAAAAGAAAGAAGAGTACAACTGTACTCAGACGACCCAGATTCAAGAGGTCCGGTTATGGATTATGACCTGTGGCCCGAAGGCTATTCGTCTGAAGAGGAAAAAAGAAGAGCAGACCTCTTTGACCTCGCAGGCTGTTCACGGAATCGAGTGTTCTTAATGAGGTACGAAGGTGAGACTGTTTACCAAGAGCCTATGACCGACCTTCGTGATATTTTCAAAAACGATAAGTTTGAAGACTGCGTGTACACGCCCTACGACAAAGTAAAAGTAGGAAGAAGGAAACAAAGAGGAATTATTACCGACACTTTAATAAGCAGGAATGAACCCTATGAGCTTGAAGACACCAGAGAACTTAAAAGAAAAGCTGGTCTTTAAAGGTGAAAACGGAATCGAATGTTTGATTTCAAAAAGTGAATGGCGACCCATAAGAACTTTAATGCTGGACCATTGTCCTTGGTCTAACGAACTGGACATGGACAAACTAAAAGATGATTTTGAATTTGAGTTGTCAAAAGAAGAGTGTGAATGGGTAGCAGACTGCTTGAATTTGGCGGTCCATAAAATAGAACCTATGAGGGCAGGGAAAGAGGAAATAGAAATATTCTCGCACCCCTACCCAGATGGAACCGAAAGTAGAGTCCACATTTCAAAGATAGACAAGTTCGTTGCATTTCTAAAAGAGTGTGGCGGATGCAAAACGGAAAACTAAAACATGATCGAAAGTAACAAGCCCCCAGAAATGGAGGCAATGCTCAATCAACTATTCGCCCCCCTCTTCGGGCGGACCAGACAAGAGGCCTTCGAAGCCTTTATCTGTATCGACTGCGGGAGGGACTGCAAAGACTTGGCGGAAGCGGATATTAAGGAATACCGCCTCTCTGCACTCTGCCCGGAGTGCTTCGACAAGGCTTGTCCCGAAGAATAATAGTCTTCTCTACATCAGCAGCCTATAGCATCCTCACTTCAGCTATAGGCTGCTTTTCTGTGCTACAGAAAAGCAGGTTTCCGCACAACCACTTCGAGAATAAGGCGGGTGCCAGACTTCTAAAAAAAGGCCCAAATCTAAAAAATTGGTCCGTTTTTCAGTTGTACTAACCTTCGTTACGGGTATACTGATAATTCAGGCAGCGGAAAAGAAAGGAGACAAAGAACTTGCTGCCAATCGTTATTAGCTTTATACTCTTTATAACCTTAACAAAGGAAAGTCGAGTCCAATGACCGAAACCACAATCACTAAAGCATCGAGTCAGCTTTTCAACCGAACCAAGGATGAAAAGTTTGAGAACCTTGTTTCTCTGAGGGAGCATCTTACCCGCAGGTCTAACGGGACTTTTGAAAAGACCGTCAACCTGTCGGATTTCCATTACAACCATAATGGAGCTATGTTTCTTGAGGAAGGTTCTCTGTTTAGTCCCGAAAAAGGCAAACGGCACGACCTGAACGACTGGTCCTTCCGTCAGCTTTGCAAGCAACTGTCGGCACCGTCAGAGTTTATCTCTAACTTGTCACCTCGCCTTGCATCGGAATGTATGCAGGAAGCAACCCTGATACGGGAATCTGATTCTCGCAAGGGAAAGTCTGTTTTCTATATGGACAAAAGCCCAGAGGGTTCCGAATCCGAAGGAACCATCAGGGCTATCACCACCGACAGGTATGTTCGGGTTTACGACAGCGAAGTCTTGTCAGCGATTGAAAAGTACGCTGGCGGGATGTCTGCTCAGGGTTTGTACTCCGGTGAACGGGACATCTTCTGCTTTATGACCAACGAAGAAATGAAGGTCAACATTGCCGGGGAAGACCTGAGCCGTGGGTTTATGGTTTGGAACTCTGAAGTCGGAAGTCGCACCTTCGGCGTGATGTCTTTCTACTACCGAACCATCTGTTCTAACCACATCGTCTGGGGCTGCCAGAATGTGAAAGAGAGAATCTCTAAGCACATCGGTCAGGTCAGAGATATTTTTGACGACCTGCCGAACTTCATTGATTGGGCTGCTTGTACGGATGAACTTATCCACGACGAGAAGGCCATCAAGAAGGCACAGCAGATGCTCTTGGCAAAAGACCCTGTAGAATGTGCTCAAATTTTGCGGAAGATGGGATGGGGCAAAAAGGTTGCCCAGAACATCGTTCAGGAAGCAGAAGTTGACCACGAACGATACAATACTCCCGGCGAACCGTATTCGGTTTGGGGTATTGTTCAGGGAGCAACCGCTTACAGCCAGCGACACGATAATCTCGACAGTCGCTTTGAGGAAGATTTGAAAATCTCAAAGCTGATGGGGAGAGCATCGAAAGCTGCCCTGCAAGAAGCCTAAACGGTATCAGCCCCCCGCTGGCAACGCCAGCGGGGGGCTTTTTTATTAATTGAAACAGGTCCGGTCCGAAGCCGGACTGCTCTTCTGAGGAACAGAAGAGCAGGCATTCCGCACAACCAGTTCGTACAAAAGGCGGTAACCTGTAACCCTTTTTAGGAGTTTTTATTATGGCTGAAAAAGCCGTCGAAGAAGTCGTTGAGGAAAAGCTTAAGTATTTAAATATTGGCCTTCCCTCAGAGCTACACTTGGCCTTTAAAACCAAGTGCGTTTCAAATGGGCAATATGTCAGCGACACCCTCACAGCCCTCATGGCTATGTATATCGCAGGGGAAGCCGATGAATCCGTCGTCAAATATCTTCAGAAGAAGAAAAGTGCCGAGGGAGAATAAGATCCAGTCCAGTATTGTCAGGTTCCTGAAGAAGCAGAAAGACTGTTGGGTTTACCCCACGTGTGACCGTTTTACTGTAGGAGTGCCTGACATCCTTGGCTGTTTTAAAGGGAGGTTCTTCGCCTTAGAAGTGAAGAAGCCGACAGGGCGCCTTAGTAAAATCCAAGCCTACCAATTGGATAAGGTGCGGAACGCGGGCGGAATAGCTGCCCGCGTTGACTCTCTGGAAGACGCGAAGGAAGCTCTGGATATTTAAAAACCGCGCCGAGGACGATTAAATCTTCGGCGCGGTTTGTTTCGAGTAAGGGGTACTTCAAATACTAACCCTAAAAACCTCTCGACCCTAACGAAAATCCACCCTTTTATCCTTGCACATACGAACATAACGACTATAATCCAGTATCGTTATTCAATTACCCAACAAGGAGTGAAGCGTGAAGACATTTGAAGGTACTACAAAAGAAGCTCACGAAGAAATGAGCAACATTCTGTTCAACCAAGGTGAAACCGAGAAGGGCGAAATACTCGCCCGCTTGATGTCCAGCTATATGTGCAATGGTCGGAACAGTCTGGCGATGGAAGGATTCGTTGACTACTGGGCCAGAGAACACCGGACCATCCAACA
>Ga0206685_10000444_pt1 | contig 12662 bp, 8 predicted proteins | sample M220012015metaG_FD_161049 | JGI IMG/M metagenome (GOLD analysis project Ga0206685, IMG submission 161049) | Ammonia-oxidizing marine archaeal communities from Monterey Bay, California, United States - M2 200m 12015 | ecosystem: Environmental > Aquatic > Marine > Intertidal zone | place: USA...
CGATAGTATGAGCACTCCCCTCGGCCCCTCGGGTGAGGTACTACGAGCCGAGGTCGTCGGTCACGCCAGCATCCCTAGGAAGGTCGACTCGATTGCCAACGAGGATGACCTGTTAGCTGCCGATGCGATGGGCGAGCTGACTGAGGCCTCAATAGGAGAAGCACAGATATCTCGCCTCCTCTCTTCGGGCCTTCTCGGCCGAGAAGGCAGTAGGAAGCTGGTTCCCACGCGGTGGGGCATCACAGCTACTGACGACATGCTTGGGAAGCGGCTTTGGGACAGAGTCAGGGACCATCCCTCACTCGACAAAGTGCTGGTTTACGAGGCCACATATCTCGACAACGTGTTCCACATCATCCTCACACCTGGCCTGTGGGCCTTCCACATGCTAGAAGCCTGGACTCGGGGCAGCGTCTGGACCGGTACGGGGAAGGTGCTAGGGGATTGGGAGGATCTCGAGCCGCGCAACGAGTACGCGCACCAGATAACTGGCGCCTACTACTCGGCTAGACTGGGTGTACTCGAGCACATGGATTCGATGCGGCGCTCGGGGGCCTGCCTCATCTGGCGAGACATTGGCCCTGAATATTGGGCTCCAGTCGGGGTCTGGCTAATCCGAGAGACTGTTCGCGAGGCGATGAAGTTGACTCCGAGGCAGTTTGATTCTCTCAAACACGCTATCGACTACGTCGCCCCTAGGGTATCAGCCCCAGACGACTTGCGTAACAACTGGTTCGTCAAGAGGAGTCGCCAGACGAGATTGGACTCATTCGCCTGATTATCGCGACTTCTTCAAGAATCCGCCTACAATCTCGCTCTCTGCCTTAACTAACTGCTCTGCCACTGTGGACTTGGACAGACCCAACTTTGAGGCCAAGCCCCTGATTGAGATTCTCTTTGGGGCCTCGTACCAACCGTGCCTGTGAGCGACCTTGATTATCCTATGCTGCTGCAAAGTGGGGCCCTTCTGGACTATCCCCTCAGAGGTCTTCGCTGTGGTGACTCTCTCTACAGGGATTGCATTCCTAATCGCATTCAGGAATGACACCATTGAGGCCTGCCTGCCTGCTACTTGAACAACTAGTCCACTGGAGGTGAAGTTAGTGCCAGCCATCAAAGTCAGGTCTCTGGAGTGAAAGAATCGTCCAATCGTGTCAGAATCGAAGTCCAGTACGACGAGATGATGGGTCAGGTAGTCCGTGGACCACTCTTCGAGGATCTCGACGACCGTGATTCCACCTATGTGGAATCCTGGTGGTGGGCACCCTCCATCCACAGTTATGCACTCACACATCACACGCATCCTACCGTCAATCTGGTCAAGAGTTCCGCGGTAATCCCAACTCACTGCCCGCAGGGCTGCCTGCGCCCTTGAATCGTGCTCAATGGAGGGAATGGCGCACTCGACCCTAACTGCCCTCACTTTAGGTCCTCCCCAGTCCTCCAGCGACTAGATGAGGTTATGAAAATTCTTCACAGGTGCTCAATAGTAGTCAGTTTCTCCTTCGACGTGCCCTTTCCTCGTTTTCCACGATTGCTTGGGCGACCTCGGGAGAGTAGCCTAGGTCTGAGAGATCCCTGACCTGCTTCTCGACTGCAGGAGGGGCTTGAGGGGCCTCAGATCGCATCGCATCGTTGACAGCCCATGTCTGGTCGGCGAACTCGGGCCTGCCTCGTCCGCGCTGCACGGACAGCACCATTCCTGCGAGCATCAGGGCCGTCACGCTGCTGATGATTAGTATCATGAAGGCGTTGCTGCGCATAGTGTGCAGTATCCTGCCGGAGACGTGGTCGTCTTCGAGTGAATCCATGCATCCGTCACCGTCGATGTCGCTGTCGGATGAGGAATCCCAGTTTATCAGTCCCAACGGGCAGCTGTCGCTAGTGTCTGGAACTCCATCGCCATCGTCGTCCCAGTCCTCTGTCTCATCATCGCATCCGTCTCTGTCGTAGTCAGAGTTGAGCGAAATACTGGTCGGGCACTGATCGTCGACGTCAAAGACGCCGTCACCATCGTCGTCGAAGTCTACTGAATCCTCGCAGCCGTCAGAGTCGTAGTCAGATGCGAGAGTCGAGACCCAGTCCGAGGTAGGGTCGTCCTCGCAGTTGTCGAAGGCCGATTCGATGCCATCGTTATCGAGGTCGGCATCCTCGGTGTTGTCGTCACAGCCGTCGCCGTCGGCATCGATGTGTGATTGAGGTGATGTCGAACTGCGGATGCAATCGTCAGACCAATCGGGCAGGCCATCACCGTCGTCGTCATTGTCCTCAAAATCGTCGTGGCAGCCGTCCGAGTCCCAATCGTTGAGCGGTGTGGATATCCATCCCAACATACCGCGAGGACATTGGTCGGTCTCATCGAGCACGCCGTCGTTGTCGATATCCATGTCCTCTGCAACGTCGTGGCAGCCGTCGGAGTCATAATCGCTGGCTGGCTCAGAGAACCACACTGTCATACCGACTGGACACAGATCGTCGACGTCGGGAATCTGGTCATTGTCGTCATCATCATCCTCCTGGAGATCGTGACAACCGTCGGAATCGTGGTCGAACAATGTGCTGGTCCACCCCACCACTCCCTCTGGGCAAGCATCCTCCGTGTCGGGGTATGGATCGTTGTCGTCGTTGTCATCCTCGTCGGCATCTCGGCAGCCGTCGCCGTCGTGATCCTCGGCGAAGTCGCCCCAGTACTGCGCCCCGTTGGGGCACAGGTCGAGGTGATTCTCGACGCCGTCGCCGTCGTTGTCTGGATCCTCATGGAGGTCGTCGCAGCCGTCGCCGTCCAAATCGACGTGCTCGCCCATGTATCCGGATGGGCAAGAGTCGTACTCGTCGGGATAGGCATCGTTGTCGTCGTTCAGGTCCTCAGTAGCGTCACGGCAACCGTCGGAGTCGTGGTCGGTGTCAACTTCGGATGTCCAATCTGAGTCGCCGAACTGACAGTCATCTTCGTAGTCGAGCACGCCATCGCCGTCATCATCGTTCCAATCGGCTTGGTTAACGAGGTTGACGAGGACTGTCTTGCTGGTTGTGGCCTCGGTCTTGGTGGATGAAGTAACGCTGACAGTCAGTTGGAAACTCTGGTCCTCATTTACGTGCTGTAATCCAGGGGCACGCAGGAACAAATCCAAGTCATTCATAGTCCCTTCAATAAGAGTGGTCGTTGTCTGGTAGGACTTTGAGAAACCGACATTGATGAACCAGTCCTCAGGAGCTCCTGAGGCCTCGGTGATGACTATGTCACTGCCTCCTGGTACCTTGATTCCACGCAGTATCATCTCCACGTTGGTGGAATCACCGGGCTGTAGTGTGATTACATCGGACTGATCTGGAACTAGATCAATCGCCATGTTGTACACGTTCTCGGACCACATGCAGACGTCCCACTTGTCCGCTGAGGAGCTATCATCCGAGCAGTCTGGGGTCGTCCAAATGATGTCACGGTTGGGCCAGTCAAAATTGACGATTGGTTGCGAACTACTGTCCAGTCCGGTGCCGAAAACACCCATCAAATTGTCAGTACTGGTCGCGATGATGCGTGTGTTGATGACTCCATAGGCCTGCTCAAGGGTTCTTCCTAGCGGCATCTGGCCGTCCTCGAACTGAGGAGCCTGTATCCGGGTCCAGCGCAACTCGATCCTGCTGTTCTCGCCGTCTGTATCGGGCGTAGACTCGAACCAAGTGATGTGTATCGAGCCATCGTTGTCGAAATCGACACGGGGGTTCGAGCCCCATGTCATATCGGAACCAACGACAGCCGAGTCGGACACCACTGCCACTTGACCCATGTCGAGACCGTCGGCCTCGCCGCCAAGCACTCCGGCTCGGTCGAGGTCAATTTGCATATAGTGAAGTTGAGATGGTCCGACCTTGCTGGGTATGATCGAGCGCCCGTCGACCCAAACCACGTGGATATTGCCATTGTCGCCGACATTGACATCGGGACTAGAGCTCCACCCGTGGCCGTTGGTCAGTCGGGTGTCGTTGACTAACACGAAGTGGCCAATAGTCCCCCAGCCGCTGCCGTCATCCTGCCAAACGTAGTCCAGTGACGGGCCGATGTCCTCGACGTACTGCCCGGTATCGGGGTCGATTGAGGTAGCGGAATCTCCGGGATGCCAAGTGGAGCGAGGGTTGTTGAGTATAGAGTAGGGGTTGAGCACTGTGAGGAAGGTTTCTGTCGAACCTGATCCCGTCGTCAGGGTGATGATTGACTGGACGAGTGCTTGCATCTCTTCGGAGTAATTAGCAAGTGGGACGATAACATCGTCTATCCAAGCCGCGTCACTGCCCACACTGACGCTGAAGTCCTTGACATAGGTCCACTTCAGCGTGTGCTGACCGAGCGAGACTGGGGTCGAGAAGTTACCACTCTGCGAGCCTGACCACTGTGCGAGTTGTACGCCGTCGATGGAGAAGGTCAGGAAGTCGAAGTTGGCCTCAGATGAGACGTTGTAGGCGAAACTGACGGTCCCGTTTGATAGCACCCCGGTGAACTCAAGGTTCGTACTGTCGCTGTCGGATATGTCACCCGAACGAGCTGAGTAGACTCCAGATATGGGGGTCGAAGGAGGATTAGAAGAGGAGGTGTTGACGTAGGAGTAGTCGGCGGAAACTGATGTCCCTCCGTCGCCATAGGTGTCATTCAGGTAAATTGTGTAATTTCCTGCGCCTGTGAAGCTTACCAAAACCCCGTTGTAGTAATTGTAGACAGTACTGCTGTTGAATGAAGCAACTGTTCCATCGGGTAGGACGACGTCCATGCTGAATTCAGATGCCCAGTTGTCCACGGTTACTGTTAGGTCGACTGTGACCCCGGCGGGTTGCGTGTAGTTGCACGACACAGAGTAGAACGATGGATTGTTTGTGGTCCCACCGATGTCGCACAGATTGGCTTGGGAGAAAACGTTGCCGTTGTTGGCCGCCTCCGCGTACCACGTGTTCGAAGAGTTCCCTGATACTCCCCACCCATTGGTCAGGTAGCCGGATTCGAAGTCGCCCTCGAAGTTGGCCATGTTGTCGGTCGGGTAGAGGAACATGTCGCCTCCGGCGTCTGTGGTGTTGACCGCGGAGCCGTCACAGGTCCTGTCCTGGATGCCTGTGGTGTTGCCTGCGCACTGCACGAGATCCATCATGTGCGAGCGTACGTGGGTGTCGTTGCCCCAGATTGTGTTTGGGCCGTAAGACAGGGTGCCGGCTACGGCTATTGGTATGATTCCAGCGCTGACGCAAGCGTCGTGGGCTTCACTGATGCTTTGGTAATCATCTGGCGCCTGAGACTGCTGGGTGGATCCGCTGCCAGAGCCGCCGTACGGGCCCTCATCAGCGACTGGGATGATGAGTTTGGTCGCGTTGGGGTTCCATTGGTGATCAACTGCCGTAGCAGGATTACCGGGGGTCATTCCAGAGTTATCGCGCCATGACAAGCATGCCCAAGTTGAACCTGGGCCCCACATCTCGCTGTTGTAGCTCCAATCAGTTGGAATAGACAAGGACGAGTTGTTGTACATCACCGCACCAAGAGATCGGATGCCTCCAGTAGTGTCAGACATGTTCTGGCCAAGTGAGGTGGTTCTTGGACCCTCAGAGCCACTGCCACCGGATATGTAGCCATCTTCGCAGTTCTTGTGTCCACTTGCGTAGCCCATCTGCCCGCTGAGAGCGTAAAGCGTCTCTAGTACGATTATGCTCGCCTGCTCAAGCAGGGGCTTGACGCCTTGGAAGTACTCGCCGCTGGTCAGGTTGCCGCCGTAGAAAACGGCGCACATATCCTCCCACTCGGTGCCCATCGAACCAGAGGAGTCGAGTAGACCAACGTACTCAATTAGGCTACCACGAGTGTCCTCCCAAACCACAATTACTGTGTTGTTTGCACCCATCGAAATAGCAGGGTTGCCCTTGAAACCAAGAGCGGGGGTGATGATTGAATTGTTGATCATGACGTCGAAGGTGCCTGATGAGTCGTAGGTCAGCATGGTGTAGTAAATCAGTGGTGTACCGAAGTACAGCATCTGCGGGTCGTAGGTGTCGACCCAGACCACGTGGGCGCCGTCGTAGGAGTCGATAGCGATGTCCGGGTCGTTGCGAACACCAGTGCCGTCAGCAACCGTATACGATACCAGTGTCATGTTGGCGGTGTCACCGGCGTCGCCGTCGCGGTCGTCCAGCGACGGGTCTAGCAGGACGTAGAGAATCTCGAGATCGGTTATCGCCCAGACAATGTGGGCTCGTCTATTTGAGTCGATTACTAGAGAAGGGCTCGATACTGCGACGGAGTTATTTGCCCCAATCAGAGTGTTGGAAATTAGAACAGTGTCGACACCATTGGTTGCGATGAGTGCGTACTGTAGCAGCGGCTGCGAGCCGTTCTCAATCCACACCAAATGGACCCTGTTGAGATCATCCATAACGCCGGTGACCTCGGTCGGATTCGATGTGTTGAGGTTGGACATGATGGTCTGCGTAGCTGTGTTGTTGAGTGTGTTGTTGGCGGTGTCTTGGCGACTCTCGACTGGTTCGAGGAACGAGAGGTCAGACGACAACGAGGGTGCGAAAAGGGAGGCTATCATCACAAATGCTAGGAACAGCGTAAGCTGCTTCTTTTGTGTTTTCTCATATCTAACATGCCTAGTCGGCCGGTTGTATCTGTCTTGGGCGTGCTGTCGAACCATGCTTGTCCAAAGACAGGGGGCCCCATAGAAGGGTCGCCGGACAGGTCCGACAGAGTATGATTTCAGCGTTTATTTCAGGACTGCAAAGCCGCTTTGAGATCCTCGTGGATTCGCTCCCATGGGAAGTGTCCCGCCTCTGTGGGAATACGCCCGAAGTGGCCGCCTGAGGCTGTAGAGAGGTATATTGGTCGCTTCAGGTCGAGGTCCCTAATCATCGCAGCAGGCCTCCAGTCGAAGACATTCAGGATTTTGTTGGACAGCTCTAGATCTGAGATAGTGCCAGTTCCAAAGGTGTTGGCGCGCAGTCCGATTGGTTGGGCCCTTCCGATTGCATAGGAGACTTGAATCTCGCATCGGTCCGCTAGTCCCGCTGCGACCACATGTTTAGCGGCCCAACGTGCGTGATAGGCTGCAGAGCGGTCTACCTTCGAGGGGTCCTTGCCACTGAATGCCCCTCCTCCATGCGCCCTTCCGCCGTATGTATCCACGATGATTTTGCGACCGGTAAGCCCGGCGTCGGAATACGGGCCACCTGGGTCGGGGAAGGAGCCTGTGCCGTTGACGATGAGGTCTTTACGATCGAAATCCGTCAACCAGCGCTTTGGTATAGCGTACTTGACCACTTCATCCCAAACGGTCCGGTGGATGAACTCCCTCTGGGCGTCCCCATCAAAGGCTAAGCCCCCGGCATCCCTTGCGTGCTGCACTGCAATCACGATGTTGCTGACATGTGGCGGGATGGGTTCTTCTGAATCATCCATCCCATCCAAGAGCACTGAAACCTGACTCTTGCCGTCTGGGCGCATCCATGGAATCTCTCCTGATTTCTGGATCATGTCCAAGCGGCGTGTGAGCCTCTGTGAGAGGGCGGCAGCAATCGGGAAATAGCGCCCAGAAAGTTCTGATGTATCCTCAGTTTCGTTGCAAGCATATCCGAACATCATTCCTTGATCTCCGGCTCCTTGGGAGTCGATGTCGCCATCCACCCCTTGGCTAATGTATTCTGATTGGGTGGTGATGTACGTGTGGACTTTGCAACGTAGGTCAGAAGTGGCGTCCATGCCAATGGAGTGATCAGTGTATCCAATAGAAGCTGCAGTTTCACGGGCGATGGTTTCGTAGTTCGGTGGTTCTCCATTCAGGCTGACCTCCCCTGCCAGTACGATAATCGCCTTGCTTTTTGTGCCTTTGACGAGGGTCTCGACGGCGACTCGGGAGTCTGGGTCGATTCCCAAACAGGCGTCGACAATAGCGTCTGAGATGGAGTCACATACTTTGTCAGGATGACCGGCGGTCACTGATTCAGATGTGCACAATGGTGGCAACCACTCCGGCATATTCTCATCTGGGCTGGCCTCCCTTGATGAGTCTTCGCGAATTAGCAAGTCCGAAAATAGATGGGCCATTTCCGTTCACTGATTCCTAGCAGGCTTGAATTAGTCTGACTGCGTGGGTATTTTGTGGGTTCTAGCGATAGTTTGGGAATCGTGGACAGGCTGTGCGCCGAACGAGGCCTCACCGTACGCGAATTTGTAGACGAGCGCTTTGACTTCGGAACACAAATATGGCTAATTGTGGAGTAAAGTGTATGAGTAGTGTGGAGGCGGATATTATCTGGGCAGGACCTAGAGAGAGCGCTGAGGCCCTATTGGCTGCTATATCGCCTGACGATCCAGGATCCTTCGAAGCGGAGATTGTCGAAGTCGGCGAAGATGCGGAGTTGCGCATTAGTGTGATTGGAGAGCGTCTCAAGACGGTGCGTTCCACGGTAGATGATCTTCTGGCTTGCCTTGCTGCGGCCGAGTCCAGCCTCGAAGTCAACGATTGAGTTTGAGTGCTTTCGCAGCGCTCCTGCCAGTATCAACTGCGGCGTCGCTTAGGTGATACTCTGAGATGACGTGACAGCCGGCCATGGCGATTTTAGAGTCGATGAAGGCCGAACCATCAACTCGTTCACCACGAGAGCATGGATGGAGCATGATTGAGGTTGTCGAACGGCGTGCTGCGGCCATGTTTCTCCAGCCGGAGCAGCGTGAGTCGAGGAATTCCTTGATGCCTTGAAGGGCTTCTGGGCCGTCTCCTGCCAGACTGACTGCGTGCAGAATAGTACAAGCGCTTGAATCGGCTCCCTCTGGAATCCTATCTTCGGCAGTAACATCGACCGCGATGATACCTCTTTTCGCATCGAATAGTCCTGAGTACGGCCTCATCGGCTTGCCTTCCAAGGCGACATCCAGCACGGCGGACCTTTGTTCGGTGCAGCACCTCAGCTCCGATGCATCCAGACCGGCGCTCTCCAACAGACGAGCACTCTCAGAAGGTGGAACCGCTAGAACCACCTCGTCGCACTCGATGTCGTTGCCGGAGACGCGTACCGATGCAAGACTGCCATTTGGCCCGAGAACAAGTGCCTCGACGGAGTTGCCAACATCGAGCATCACATCCAGTTGATTGGCAGATACAATCAGACGCCCAACCAGACTCGACCACCCGCCCCTCGGTATCACGAATTCTGGTATCTTAACCCCCTCAGCATCCATCGACATCGTCGCTAGGACAGCCAGTGCCTGATTCGCATCAGCATCAATCGCTAGCATCTCTCTGGGGTTCCACCTCGAGCCCAGAACCCTCGGAGCCCGTAACTTCCTGAGCAACTGGTTCAATGGTCCTTTGCGCCGCATCAGGTGCAGTCCGGGGTCGAGTAGCCAACTGCCCGAATCGCGCATCCTAACGCGGCCGCCGAGGGTGTCCTTCGACTCGACCAGTAGGACGGTGGAACCGTCAGCGGCGAGCTGCACGGCTGCCGCCAGACCTGCGACTCCTCCGCCGATGACGATGCTGCGCATCCTTGAACCACGGCGGGGATGGTCAAATGTCGTTTCGGACCATTCAAGGCGGGGCTGCCGCACGTCGTGGCGTGGCCAGGCTGCCTCACGACCGCTCCGATCTGTTGTGGTCTGGCGGCGAGCCCACGGCTCTGTTCCTAGATTCCATCGATAGGTGGGTCGACGCGATGGTGGCCGATGAGCACGGGGGTGGGGCGGGTCCTGACCGTTTTGTTCAGGCGAATATCACTGCGAAGGCTGAGGGACTCCTATGTGGGAGACCTATCGCCGACAGACTGCTGGAAAGGCACTTCCCTGAATGCTCAGCTAAGTGGAGTCTCAATGAAGGAGGCTCTGTTAGAGAGGGTGATACGGTGGTAGTTCTATACGGTCCAGCGGATGACATTCTGAGGCTTGAAAGAATCCTGCTAAATCTACTCGGCAGACTATCGGGAATAGCCACAAACACTGCCAAGTGGGCTGCGGCTGCACATCCTATCCTAGTCGCAGCGACCCGTAAGACTGAGTGGGGGCTGCTAGACAAGTGGGCGGTTCTCAGCGGCGGTGGACTTACTCACAGACTTGACCGAGGCGATGCATTGATGCTCAAGGAGAACGATTTCGCTGTGATGACCGAGGGTGACGAAGGTGATCTTAGTGCCATCCAGCGCGTAGTCTCATCAATCGACATGGATGAACATGCGAGTTTTACCGTCGTCGAGGTGCAGAGCGTCGAGCAGTCAGTCACAGCAGCAGCAGCATGGAACTCCTTGCAAAACACTCGTGGCGGCAATGAAAAGCTAGTGCTTCTGCTTGACAATATGGGTGCGGCAGGAGCTGGTGAGGCCCAGCGCGCCCTTTCCAAGGTGGGTCTGCGCCAGTGTTGCATTCTAGAGGGCTCCGGCGGAGTCTTTCTTGGGTCCCTAGGCGACTGGTCCGAAAGCGGGGTCGATCTTGTCTCATCGAGTGCCCTCAACAGGGGTGTCGCCACACTCGACATGTCGATGTTGATAGAGGGGGTGAGTAATGGGAGATATTCCTGACAACCACCCTAGGCGGGCTTCTCTGTTGGCTCGTCAGAGTTTGGTTGATGCAGCCGCCGAGGGTCTACTGGCAGACTCGGCGATGATAGCCCATGGGAGGGGAGAGGCCTTCGACTACCTGCTCAGTGAGACTACTTCTGACTCAGCCATTGATGCCATCCGGGAAGTCGCAGCCAGATTGTTGGCTGCTGAGCACCCGGTCATCTCGGTAAACGGGAACACAGTGGTGCTGGCTGGCGAGGAACTGATTCGAGTAGCTGCAGTCGTGGGATGCCCTATCGAGGTCAACCTGTACTACCGTACACCTGAGAGAGTGTCGGGACTTCTCGACAGGCTATCGGAGCAGCGCGACGTGGTGGCCGCTGAAGCATCTCCTAAGGGATGGGAGGGTGATTGGCAGGAAGCAGTAGACTCGGTCGTCCTGTTCGGTAACTCGGCGGAGCACAGTATACCTGGTCTCAATGGTCCTCGCGCCAAGTGCTGTCGAGAAGGAATAGGACAGGCCGACGTCGTCCTAGTTCCGCTCGAGGATGGAGACAGATGCGAGGCTCTGGTTGCCGCTGGCAAACAGGTGCTAGTAGTCGATCTCAATCCACTCTCACGCACATCGATGATGGCGACAGTGACCATAGTTGACGAGGTATCCAGAGCCTCCTCAAAACTCCTCAGTGAGGTCGTTTCAGGCGATTGTCTGCCGAGCCAGTGGAACAATGCAGCTGCCCTTAATGCGGCTCTCGGTATCATCTCAGATGCATCTGTCGATGCATTATCAGGCGGATGAGTATTGCTCCTGCAGCAGTTCTCTGCAGCGCTCGGTGATGGCTTGGCCAACCTCGCTGGTACTGGCTGTCCCTCCGAGGTCGTAGGTTACTTCGCCACCTTCTGAGAGATGAGATGAGACTGCAGTATCTAGGATCTTGGCGCACATCAGAGCATCAGGGTCGTCGTGGCGCGCGCCGAGGTTGTCAAACATCAGTTGGACTGATGAAATTGCTGCAATCGGGTTGACCTTGCCCTGTCCAGCGTACTTTGGTGAGGAACCGTGAACCGGCTCAAATAGCATGTGCTTGTCTCCTATGTTGGCGCTCGCCGCCATACCCATGCCGCCCTGTAGCACGGATGCCAGATCGGTGGCGATATCACCGAACATATTCGGTAGGACGACTACGTCCAAGTCCTCTGGATCTCGGACCAACCACATCGTAAAGGCATCGATGAAGGCCTTCGTTGTCTCGATGCCCCCATACTCCTCGGCAATCTCGTCGAAAATCTTCCTGAATAGCCTGCAGCCGCGCAGGACGTTGCTCTTGTCCACACAGGTGACTCTCTGAGGTGCCTTCAACTGACCCTCCCTACGCTTGGCCAGCTCGAAAGCGAACCTGATGACGCGTTCGCTGCCATGACGTGATATGGGGCGTGGGTCCCATGAGACCTCCCCCTCTAGGCCGGGAAATTCAGGCTGATCAATAGGCTCGTCCTTGGCTCCGATTGCGGCTTGGGCTGAACGTCGTAAGAGACTATGATACAGTCCCTCTGTGTTCTCCCTAATCAGCACCATGTCAACCAGATCTGGGTCCCAGATATCGGTGTGTTCTCCGTGCACCTTGTGCTGGACTCCGTGGTAGAGTTTGACCGGCCTGATGTTAGCGTAGAGGCCTAGTCCAGAGCGCAACCCAAGGATGACTTGGCCTCCGGCCATATCTCCATTCGGCATCGTGGCCCCGGGCCATCCAATGGCTCCGAGAAGGATTGCATCGGAGTTATCACGGCAGTGCTCGAACGAGCCTTCGGGCCACTCCTCCCCGGTCTCTAAGAAGTACTGTCCGCCACAAGGAATCTCAGTGATTTCGAAGGACATTGGGCTGTGCTTCTCGAACACCTCGATGATGCGTCTGGCCTCTGCTGTGACCTCACGCCCCGTGCCGTCGCCGGGAAGGACTGTCAGACGATACCCGCTCACAGTCGGGGCACTTGCTTTTCATTCATCAACCCAACCCACACAACTCCTTTCCTGATTGAAGCGATACTTGATAGACGGTCCATGCGAACAGGTGAAGCATGGACCGTCCGCAGGACGATGGAAGTGGAAGCCCACGAATAGATGTCAGGTCATTGCCTGACTC
>Ga0206685_10000448_pt1 | contig 12604 bp, 9 predicted proteins | sample M220012015metaG_FD_161049 | JGI IMG/M metagenome (GOLD analysis project Ga0206685, IMG submission 161049) | Ammonia-oxidizing marine archaeal communities from Monterey Bay, California, United States - M2 200m 12015 | ecosystem: Environmental > Aquatic > Marine > Intertidal zone | place: USA...
AGATATGCCAAGTGTTATGTGTAATGATTTTGTATTTGATAATGTTAAATTACATACTTGTGTATTGCATTATAATTGTGAAAAAACATATCCTGTGGGTCGAATGCATAAAGGAATTTTCATATTAAGAGGAGATGATAAAGAACACAATGGTGATTGTAATCCTATTCATTCGACTGATAAATTAATAGAAGACAATGAGTTGACAGAAGTTTTTGATTCATTTGAAATACAAGGTAAAAATAAAAAATACAAACATTATTGTGTATATGGAACAAATTTATAATTGGCGAAAAAATAAAAACGATATAAGTCTTCATAATATTGAAATAGGTTCTTATAATGAACAAATTGGAGAACATAATATAGAAATTGGAGAACTTAATACAGAAATTGGTTCAATTAAAGAAAAAATTGGCTTGATTAGAGAGACTATTGGAGAACATAAAGAAGAAATTTCTATATGTGAAAATGATAATCGAGAAACACCATATTATTGGGTTAATCAATGGGTTAATAATAATTTACCTTCATATTCTAATAGTTTTGAAGATTCTGTGTCTCAGGGACAATATGAATCTAAATTGTGGTTAAAAGAAGAATTAGAAAAAATTATTTTTATACCCGAACTTTGTATTGACATTATAGGTTCTTGGTTTGGGTTTCCTTTTATAGAAATGTTAGCAGACATATCTGATATAAAACAAATAGATTTATATGATATTGATGAAAATTGTCATAAAGTAACGGCTCAATATATAAATCATTTTGATTATGATTTTAGAATAGTACAGTTTAAGGATTTTTTTGAACGTAAAGACGAAAGAAGAAGACATTTAATTATTAATACATCATCTGAACATATGCCCGACATTGTTTCTATGAAAAATTATTATAAAGATTATCCAATGAAACCCATTTTAGTAATACAATCAAATAATTATTTTGAGTTAGAAGATCATATAAATTGTGTAAAAGATGTTAATGAATTGATTGAAAAAAATCAAATTAAAGATGTTTTGTATAAAGGAAAACGATCTTTACCTTTATATGATAGATTTATGGTAATAGGAAAATGGTAACTATTGTTCTTGTATGTACGGGAAATAAATATGATGAATGGTATGTTAACAACATTCTTCATATGATTCGTGAACACGGAAAATTGAAATATGATGAAGTTCATATCATAAGAGAGGGAGAAGGTGTTGTTTTTGATAAATTACAAATGTTTAAAGAATGTACTGATAATGTAAATTATTTATATTTCGATTTAGATATAATTATTAAAGGTTCTATAGCACATTTAATTAAAGATGATTTTACACTTGTTAATGCTTGGTGGAGAGATCCGTATCATACTCCTTTGAATTCTTCAATAATGGCGTGGAAAGGAAACCATTCTAACATTTATAATAAATTTCATGAAGATGAGGATTATAGTAGAGTAAAATATTGGAAAGGCATCGATGAATATTTTTACAAAGAAATAGATTATAAAACTTATGATGAAGTATGTTGGTCTTATCCATGGAACAGGGAAGAATTAGATTATTCGATTTGTTTATTTAATCATGATTTTGCTCCTGCAATGAAAACAGAAGAATGGACAAAAAAATACAGATTATTAGAGACTTCTTGACAAAAGAAGAATGCTTTGACCTTATCCTAGCTTATAGAAAAAAAATTCAACCCGCTAGAGTTTTAAATAATGAAGTTTCTCTTGAAAGAAGATCAAAGGTTTTTATTTGGTCAAACGATTCTGAATTGGAAAGCAGATTTAATTGGTCTGGAATGTATAAATGCACACCAGTCATGATATTTCAATTTTCAGAATATTCTAAGTTAAATTATTATCATTGGCATAACGATTTTAATACTACTCAATCAGATCGCAAAAGAATAGAAACATGTGTTATATCTTTAAATGATGAATATCAAGGAGGATCTTTTGAAATTAAAGATCATGATCCAATTGAATTGAATGTGGGAGACTGTCTTAGGTTTGATTCAAAATTAGAACATAGAGTTAATCCTGTATTGAAAGGTAAAAGATATTCTTTAACTGGATGGGTTATTCAACAAAATTCAATAAAACACAATTTTGAAGATGAAATTTACAAACATTTGAACAATCATCTAAAAGAACACAATGGATAAAACAAATGAAATAATTTTGATACATGCTCATTTGTCTGATACAGAGAGAAAAGCAATTTGTCATAAATTTATAGAGCAATTTAAATCTTTTGGTTATGAAGTTTTAATTGCAACTCATTTACCCCTTGATAAAGACACACAAGAATTAGTTGACTATGCAATTTATGATAAAGATAATATTCTGATTGATGATCCTAAATTGAAAGGATTTTTAATTTATTATGCTTATACTCCTGATGGTAAAGGAGGACACGCTCCTCTTTTTAATATTGCAAGTAGAGAATTTTTTAAATATAATACAATATTTGCTGTTTTACGTTTATTGCTTGCTGGTGTTACATATGCAAAACTTCTTAATAAAAAAGTAATTCATATATTTGATTATGATGGATTTTTACCTTTTGATAATGAATTAATAGAGAATAGTGATAAGATATTAAACCAAGGAAAACAAGCAGTATTATATGCGGGTGAAACAGAAGATTTAGACATGGATCATTGGGGAGCAAAAGGAATCAGACATTGGCAAATTAATACATTGATTATGTCTTTTGATGTAGATTTTTTATATCGAAGATTAAATAAGTATCCTGATGATCATCTTAAAAAAATGATTCACGATCAAGGTATGCACATGGGAGAAAACCTATTAGGATATATTCTTGGTGTATCTTATTTGAATAAACGAGAAAATTCTTTTGAAGAAAATATTGAAATAAAAAATCTTAGAGAAACTTCTGAAAAAATAGGTTTCGAAGGACAAAAAATTCATACTGATGCTGAGTATCCTTGGATTTGTCTTGCACGGGATCCAGATCCCGCAAAACACGGATATAGATTTTTTGCTATGCCCACAACGAGTGAAATTCATGTGAAACTTTTTTATAATCATGAGTTATATTCTGCTTTTACCTGCTCTCCTTGGGGATACAGGGTGGATTATTTTTCTGAAGCGGGTCTTGAAAATATAACAATTGAAGTGAATGATAAATTTTTTAGAGAATACGATTTTACTAAACCAGACACAAAAGAAAATATTTTACTGCATAGTAATTGGCAAGATGCTCCAAAACAATAATATAAGTATCATAATTCATACGTGTGACGAATACAGTCATTTTTGGGATGGCTGGTATACTATGTTCGATCATTTTAAATTTTTAGATTTGGGGTGGCCCATATATTTTTGTAATGAAGAAATAGAATTACCTTTTAATGATCAGAGAGTGATTCAGATTAAGACAGGTAAAAGTAAAAAATATTGGGGGCCCGAAGAGCGAGAATGGTTGCCCACTTATGGTTTACAGAAGCAAATTGATGAAGGATGGAGCGATAGACTTATAGCATCTTTAAATTCGGTTGATACAAAATATGTTTTATACATGCAAGAAGATCAGTGGCCATTTAAAGAGATTGATGTTAAATTATTTAATAAATTGTTAAATTTTGCACGATTCAATGATGTGAATGGATTAAGATTACATCGACTTACATCTCCCTATGTCCTGGACGAATATGAAGAAACTGATTATTATGTACAAAATAAAAAAGTTTTAAAAGTCAAAAGAGAAGGTGGTTTTTTATTGTGTCATCAACCGACTATTTGGAATAGGGAATTTTTATTGGATGTAAGTATTCGAGGCGAGGGGTTTAGAGATAATGAATTTGCTGGAAGTGAAAGAGTTAGAGAAAAATATAAAGATCCAAAAATTTTTGTATATAATCATCATTGGTTTTTAGAAAAATCTGCTTCTGCTGGTGGTTTATGGATTCCAGAAATTGAGTGGGAATATAGAGAAATTGTAAGAGAACGTGAAGTTTATAAACATTTTAATATGATTAGGGATGAATAAAACAAAAGTCTTTGCAGTTAGAGTACGTGACAAATATGATCAAAGAGTTGAAGATTATATTAATTCAAAAATATCAAATGTTACATGGATTAGAGATGAATTACCTGGTGTAGATTTACAGTGGAATAAATTACGAGTTATGAATATGGATATCGATGAACCCGTTCTTGTAATTGATATTGATACTTTTTATATTAATGATTATGTTAAAGCAATTGATTATCCTATAGAAAGAGGCGAGTTTTTATCTGCAAAATCTTGGTGGAAAGATACTTGGAATGAAAATTATTCGATATGTGGGGGATTTCAAAAATATTATCCAAAAGATTGTAAATACATTTATGATGAGTTTATGAGTGATATTAGCTATTGGTCACAACATTATATTATACGTAAAATCACAACGGGACCTGTTAATGGTGAACAATATTTTGTAGAAGATCAAGTAAAGAAAAGATTAAAATTAAAATATCTTCCAGAAACATGGATGACTAGAATGTGTAATAAGAAAAATTTAAAAGAACTTGCTTTAATAAATTCCCAATATCCAGGAGAATATGCTTATTTAGATGGGTTTCATGATGATATCAAAATAATACATTTTAAATATGAAGATATAGATTATTCTTTCTCATCTGATGCAACTAATTTAGCATAAGATGAAAATAGTTCAACTAAATTAGTTGATTTTCTAATTTCGGCTCTTGCTTTTTTATTTTTACTATTTTGAACATTTTCTTTTTCAAAAATTTGCAACTTATATTTGAAAATTGCATCAGAGGGAATGTCGTCAAGTAGTATGTCTATATTTTCGGGAAGTTTATCTTCTGTTGATGTAGTAGTAGATGCCTCAGCATTATTAACTATTAAATAATACCAATACATTGCTTCAATGATTGAAGGTGATTTTCTAATATTTGAACGATATTCTTTATTTTCACTTTCTTGAACTGGTGGAGATTCAAATATTTCAAGTTTTGTTTGAAACAATTCTTCTGTTGAAGCATCTCTTATTGACTCCCATGAGATGGGTTTTGTTTCATCAATAGTTTCTACGTTAAGATTACCATTCATTTTATATTCCATATATTCTTCAAAATCTTTTTGTTTTGCCATTACTCGATCATGATATGTTGATGTAGCTCTTTCTATTCCTTCTCTTGTTTTCCATGGAGAATCATCATCTAAACGATCTATTAATGCTTTCACCCGATGTGTGTTCACCGCTGTTTGCATCATTTGTATTTCAATTTCAGGATGGGGTACAGTTATATCTTCATCTTCTGGTATTTCCCTCCAACGTATCCATAAAGGATTAAATTCGTCTGAAAAATCTGAATATTTATGATGCACTTCGGTGATTCTACATTGGTTCCAATATGTTGTCCATGTTTCATATGAATCAGCAAATTCTGCATCGGAAAGAGTAACAAAAGTCATAATATTTTCTCCATTAAGGTGTTCTCTGTCCTGGACTTACAAAGTAATAGGGTCCAGTATTAGTTATTAATGATCCTGATGGTGTGTATGTTCTTGTATATACGCCACCAGAGGGACCAGTTAATGTATTTGTAGTGTTATTGTATTTGACATCTGTAAAGTCGCCCTTATGTGTACCTGAATTTGTCGTTGATACATTATATAACGGGTGTCTTCTTAAAATTATATTTAAATAAGCATCGGTTATTATTTTTGATGCTGTACCACTATAAAGTGTGCTTGATTCTAATTGTATTTCATTATTGGTGTCGTCCCATCTAACATAGTTGTCTGGAGACGAGGGTTCAGTTGTATTTGCAGTTTTTAGCCACAAATTAGCTGTCATTTGTGTTCCTCCATAGAACGTGTCAGTATGAAATATTCCTTTGTCAACCCATCCTCCACTTATTCCACTTGCGGTGTTTGGAGCGCCTTCTCGTACTCTGTAGGAGCCTACTTCATCACCAGAGAGCATTTGAGTAATACAATGATTTGCAAGTGTATCACGCAAATCTTCTTCTTCATGTGGTCCTATTTTTAAATCGGGCGATGTCCAATATAATAGTCCCATGTTGTTTAGTGTAGTTTGTTCAGTTGCGCCATATGCTGTAGAGTGACTATAAGCCTGATAATATGTTACAGTATCAGTTGTTAAACCAGTATTATCGGTTCCAAAATTTGTATCTGGTTCGGCTCCGCTGTTCGGAACATCATCATCTGGCTCAGTAGTAGAATAATCATACCTATGACCATCAGAAGCAGTTCCTATTGAAGAAAAAGTACCATCTATTTGTCCTTGCCCTTCATTAGATACATAACCTGGAGTAGTAGTTACTGAGTTTAATAGTTCTGCATATCTTTTTCTTAGAAAATAACTAAGAACTTCTAATTCGGTATCAGAAAACTGCCGCAGATCCTTGTTTCCTGAATCCCAATATAAGTGTCTGTATTGTGTCATAAATAATCCATTGACATTAGGTTCAAAATAGTGTAAACTATATAATTATATATCTCTTTAAATTTGTTATATGTATTTATATTTATTTAGCCATCAAAAGTGCTTATGAAAATTTTGTATATTACCCCACACCTATCTACAGGTGGTGCTCCCCAGTATCTCTTTAAAAAAATTGAATTGTTACATGGTGATAATGATATTTATGTTATCGAGTATAACGATTATGGTATTTATAGAGTTCAAAAAGATAAAATATTGAACATTTTAAATGACCGATTAATAACTTTGTCTGAAGATAAAACTGATATACTGAAGTATTTAGATGAAATAAAACCCCATATTATTCATTTTGAAGAAATGCCCGAATTCTTTATGGATGAAGAAATAGCACAAAAAATTTATAAAAAAGATAGAAATTATTTAATTTTTGAAACTTCTCATGATTCTTCATTTAATCCTGATGATAAAAAAGTTTTACCAGATAAATTTTTATTTTGTAGTGATAATCAATTAATAAATTTTAGAAAAATAGATGTTCCCGCTTGTGTTATAGAATATCCTGTTGATAAAAAAACAAAAGATAAACAAAGAGATGTTACTTTGAGAGAATTGGGCGTTGATCCTGCTTTGAAACATGTATTGAATGTTGGATTATGGACATCAAGAAAAAATCAAGCAGAAATTATTGAATATGCCAAGCATTTACCTGAAGTTCAGTTTCATTTTGTAGGAAATCTTGCAGAAAATTTTAAAGACTATTGGGAACCCCTAACAAACGAATTACCCGATAACTGTATAGTTTGGGGAGAACGAGAAGATGTAGATAGATTTTTTTCATGTATGGATTTGTTTTTGTTCACTTCTAAAGGTAATGAGTTTGATAAAGAAACAAATCCAATAGTAGTAAAAGAAGCATTATCTTGGAATATACCTGTATTGGCACATAAACTTGATTCGTATCTTGACAAATATGATAATAAAGTTACTTGGCTTTCTAATGATATTAACATTAATGTAGTTAAGTTATGTAGAATGTTGAATATTAGTGATCGATTTGTAAATTGTTCGATTGATGGAATGAAAGTGACTTTTCATTTTACGGGTTTTTATGAATGTTTTCATGAGAAATTATTGTGTATGTATGAAATAGATACTGGATTGCTGGCTTACAGATCACATATTATAACAAATTCAATGTGGGCTCAGCCACATTGTGGTAAAGATGTTACAAACGGACTTATAGTAAAAATATATGATGCACCTAAAAATTATTTTTCTAATATAAGTGATGAAAATTTAATTGATAATCATCATCTTTTATTTGAAAAAACATTTCCATGGAAAAATGAAGTAGACATTAAAGTTCTTGGAGAAAGAAAAAAGTTTCATGGAATAGGAGATGATCCTTCTTCTTGGTATACTCTTTATGAGACTTTAATATTAGAGTATTATAGTAAATTAAATTTGATAGAAGGTGATACTGTAATTGATATTGGAGGTCATTATGGATTTTTTGATATGTATGCTTTAAATAAAGGAGTTTCTCAGATTCATACAATTGAACCCACCAAAACAACTTTTGATGTTTTATGTAAAAATCTAAAGGATTATGATAATATTCAAAAATACAATTTAGCAATTTCTTCTGATAATAAAAGTAGAGAATTTATTACTATTGGTTCTAGTTCTTGTAATTCTTTTCATGAAAATTTTAATAATAATCCAGATAATAAAGAAAATCATGGAATGAGAAAAAAACAAATTGTTAATTGTGTTACGCTTGAACAATTTATGAAAAATAATAATATTGATAGAATAGATGCATTAAAAATGGACTGTGAGGGAGCAGAGTGGGACATATTACCAGCAGTTCATGATGATTTTTTCAAATATAAATTAAGAAAACTTTCTATGGAAGCACATCCAGAGGGATGTGACGAAGGAGGAGGAATGCAACATCAAGCACTTGAATTTATAACAAGATTGGAGAATTTGGGTTGGAGCGTTATTGCTGATTCTGAAATAACAGAACATGGAAGGTTAGGAAATTTATGGGCAACAAGACATCCAAAAATAAAAATAGTTCATATGCTTGTTGATCCAAATGGGGAAAGAGAAAAAGAATCAATAAGACATCTTGAAAAATTATCTGAATATTCGGGTTGGAAATATGTACAAATGATAAATCCTTTATATAAAGATTTTCCCCCAAAAGAAACATGTGCTAGACCAAATGATATACAAATGAAACCAGGAGAATATAAATTAACTCCTGCACATTATGGTAATTTTTCTGCTCATAGAGATTCCATAAATGAACATTTAAATGATAAATTTGATGCAGTTTTATTTTGCGAATGTGATGCTATTTTTATAAAACCAGTACATGAAATTCATAGGACAATTATGGATCGACTGGATGATATGAATCAACATGATCTGTATTATATGTTTTTTGGAAAAAGAATTCCTGATTGGGCACACGAAGATTATGAATATTTTGGTGTAACAGATAGAATGTCTGAAGCACATTGTTATTTAATATCTACAGATAAAAAGAGAAAAACATATTTCAAAAAGAAATTAAAAGATACAAAGTGGGACACATATGATCTATGGTTGAATAATAATATCTTTCCCGATAAGAAATGTGGTATAGTTAAATCTCCTATTTCAATTCAATGTTCAGGTGAATCATATTTAGATAAATCCTTTAAAGATGGTACTACTTTATTAAAAAATAATGATGAAAAGATAAAACATGAAGATTTTTAAATTATCTCTTGTAACTTCTTGTTATAATGCTGAGTCTTATTTAGAAGAATTGGCTGGTTCTGTTTTTTATCAAAACTATGATCATTGGGAATGGATTCTTGCTGATGATTTTTCCGTTGATAATACCCGTGAAATAATGGAAAAATTAAAAAGAAAGGATTCAAGAATAAGAATAGTAGAACCTAAACATAAGAAAGAAATTTGGTGGAATCCACAAATTCCAGCTATTGGTGACATTGTATGTCATTTAGATGCTGATGATGTAATTTTACCAGGAACATTTGAAAAAATAATTCATTATTTTAATTTGTTTCCAGAAGCAACCTTACTACATTTTAACGCAAACAAATATCATAATGTCCTTCCTCAAAATTCAACTAATCTCTTTGATAATTTTAAAGACAATGTATACATGACAAGAGATAATAATTCTTTTTTAGAAGGATTTGAAAAGTTATGGCCCCAACGATCAAATATTTTTGGATATTTAAGAATATTTAAAAATTTACCAGCATTACGTTTTCCAGAACATGAAGATGGTGATGCTTGTTTATCAAATGATGGACAATGGCTTTTGCATTTAGAACGACATGGAAAATGGTTAACCATACCCAGAACAACGTATCTTGCAAGAGAACATGGAGAATGTGAGAATTTAAGAAATTGGAATCCTCGGGGCGAAGCACAATTAGTTATAAATGAAAGAAGAGAAAGAAAGAATTTTATTTTAGAATATCCTAGAAATATAAAGTATTTTGATGATATCTATGATTTAGCAGAATCCACTTATTTAAGTAAATTGAATTATGAAACAGAAAGAAAACTTGTAAGTTTTTTAAATTTTGATTATAATGAAAATCAAATAATAAAAACAAAACATTTATTTTTCGATCATGATATAGTTTTTGACAAGAATATAGAAAATGTTTCTTATTATTTTGTTAAAATAAATTTAGAAGACAGACCAGAAACAATAAAAACAATTATATCTAGATTGCCTTTAGGTAATTATGAATTAAGTTTTTTTTCAGATAATACACATTTACACGAAAACAATCGTAAACAATCTAATAATATTGAAGACATAAAAGATGTTATTGCATCAGATGCTCAAAATGTTTTTTGGTATGCACAAGATAATCGAATACATTTTATTTCTAACATTCAACGAACAATAGATGTGCCCGAAATTGTTTTGTCTACACGAAATGTACATGTTTATGATACAGAAGAGAAAAAAGAAGAAGAAGATAATTTAAAGATAATGCAAATACATGTTGGTTGTGGCCTTGAAATTCCTCCAAAAGGATATGGGGGATTAGAAGAAGTTACACATCAATATATGAGAATAGCAACAAATAGAGGACATGAAGTAAGTTTAAAATGGTTGGATGATGTAACACAAAGTGATTTAGAAAAATATGATGTGTTTCATAATCATACTGGTGGTTTTTGGGATTTGTTGAGAGATAGATGTATACCTTATATTTTTACAATGCATGATGCTTTTGTAAAAATACACGGAAAAGATTCTCATTATTATATGACAAATAATGAAACTATAAAGAATTCTTTGTTCAGTTTAATTCCATCTGAAGACATGATAGATTTTTTTCTATATCCAGAAAAATTGAGAAGATTACATCATGGTGTAGATACAAATTTTTTCTTTCCAAATGAGAATAAATCACACCCAGAACGATTGATTTGCGTGGGAGGAGGAGATGATAGAAAAGGATTTCATTTAGCGGTTCAAGCGGCAGAAAAATTAGGACTTCCTATAACAATTGTTGGACCAGATTCGGTACATGAAGAGTATAATAAGAACTTTTATGATATTGTAGAGGAAGTAAGAAAGAATACTGTTTTTCCATCTATTGAAGTACAACTTACAGGCAATGTAGAAAAATATGAATTGAGAAATATATTAAATGAACATCATGTGATGATTCATCCAGCATCTTTAGAAACGGGTCAGCCCTGTCTTGCAGTTCTTGAAGCAATGGCGTGTGGTATACCTGTAGTTGGAACAATGCAAGATAAAATTTCTTTGGGGGGATTTGAATTATGTACAAGAAATGTTGATGATATTGTTAATAAAGTTAACCTTGTTTTAGACAATTATGATGAATATTCAAAGAAGGCGAGAGAGTTCGCAAAAGAAAGAGATTGGGAAAATATTTTTGATGAATTAGAAAAATATTATTATGAAGCAAAAGAGTTAAAATATACAAAGCCTTTTGATATGAGAAACAGATTGTTGTTTGCATATCAAAATACGAATGCACAGGGAAAAAATGTTTTTGATTTGGATATGCAAAAAAATCCCTATTTGACAATTAGAGGATCTATTCCTGGAACTTATAGAGTTAATTTTATTGATAAGGATACAAATTTTAGTCATTATTCAAATGAGGTTTCTACTGGAGGATGGGTTGCTTGTGGTATTGATTATTATGTAAATTGGAGAGTTGAAGCAATAAACATTGCAACAGAAAAAATAGAATTTGAATATGAACAAGATTTTAAAAATAAAAATATTTTTGTTTGGTTTGATTCAGTAGCATTAGGAGATACTTTAGCTTGGATGCCAGTTGTTGAAGAATTTCGTAAAAAACATAATTGTAAAATGTATTGTAGTACATTTTGGAATCAGTATTTGATAGATTCATATCCCGAAACGACTTTTATAACTCCTGAATCTGGGTTTAATGATTTTGTGTCTTCTTATAGAATAGGCTTTTTTGAGGCTAGTCCTCAATCTCCTTTGGATATGAAAGATGTTTCTTTGCAAGAATTATGTGCAGGTATTCTTGGTATTAAAGATTTTGAAGAAACAAGATGTAAAATAAAGGTTAAAGAAAAAGAAAGAGATTCACAGTTATTGAGAAAACCATATGTGTGTATTGGTACTCAAGCAACTGCTCAAGCAAAATATTGGAATTATCCAGGCGGCTGGGACAAAGTGGTTGACTTTTTATCTAAAAGGGGGTATAATATAGTATGTATAGATAAATACCATGGTTTTGGGCAAGGAGAATATTTTAATAAAGCACCCAAAAATGTGATAGGCAGACATGAACGAACTTTAGATCAAACAATAGCTACTTTAGATGGCGCCGAGTTTTTTATTGGATTGGGTTCTGGACTATCATGGTTGGCCTGGGCTTTAAATAAATATGTAATATTAATATCGGGGTTTAGTAATCCTAAATCAGAATTCTCCTCAAAATGTTTTAGACTTCATAGTGATGCGGGCTGTAATAGTTGCTATAATCGACATAAATTTGATCCTAGTGATTGGATCTGGTGTCCAGATCACAAAAATACTGATAGAATGTTTGAATGTTCTAAAAATATTACACTAGAAAAAGTATAT
>Ga0206685_10000457_pt1 | contig 12429 bp, 11 predicted proteins | sample M220012015metaG_FD_161049 | JGI IMG/M metagenome (GOLD analysis project Ga0206685, IMG submission 161049) | Ammonia-oxidizing marine archaeal communities from Monterey Bay, California, United States - M2 200m 12015 | ecosystem: Environmental > Aquatic > Marine > Intertidal zone | place: USA...
CAAGGAACAACTGGTACAGGTTCTCAAGGTACTACAGGAACTACAGGTACTCAAGGTACTACAGGAACTCAAGGAACTAATGGTTCAACTGGAAGCCAAGGTTCTCAAGGAACAATAGGTACAGGTGTAAGAGGAGGAACTAATTATGAGTTCGATACTAGTACAACAGATTCAGACCCCGGTGCTGGTAAATTAAGATTCGATAGTGCTTCAATGTTAGCAGTAACTGAAATGTATATTGATGACGCAGACCAAAATGGTGTAGATTTACAACAATGGTTTGAAACATGGAATGATAGTACATCAACTGTTGAAGGACATTTAGTATTCCAAGAAAAGGAACATGATAATGGAGAATATTTAGTAGCTGAAGTAGATAGTGTTACAGCAGCTACAGGTTATTATAAGATAGGTATAGACCCTATATCTTTCTCAGGAAATCCACCATGGGCTGATGGTACAGATATTGTTTTCCAATTTACAAGAAGTGGTGATGTTGGAGCAGGTTCACAGGGTTCACAAGGTACTACGGGCGCAGGAACACAAGGAACAACTGGTAGTCAGGGAGTTAATGGAGACCCCGGAACACCCGGCGCTCAAGGAACTCAAGGTATAAGAGGTACTTCTGGTAATACAGGTTCTCAAGGTGCTACTGGTGCTGGAGGAGGTACTGGTTCTCAAGGAACAACAGGAACACAAGGTTCAACTGGAGCAGGAACACAAGGAACGACAGGAACACAAGGAACTACAGGTACTCAAGGTGCTGGAGGTTCTGCTGGGTCACAGGGTTCACAAGGAACTACTGGAGCAACTGGTGGTGGAGGAGGAGGAACTTCTATTTCACACGCTGGTGCTGGTGGTTCAGCAATTACGGCACCAGCCCCAGCTACATGGTTCCCAAGTGGAGCACCCTTTGAAGTATTCGATATGGCTAGTGCGGGAATGGTACCAGATGGGTATCTATATGCAACAGTGAGCGGTACAGTATATTACTGGCCTTCGTGGATAGCACTCTAACGATAACTTTATATACTCATACAGACTAAAGATTTAATATACGCCGTCCGGCAACGGCGAGGTTGATAAACATATGGCAACTACCACATTACAAGGACATGGATATGCTAACGCTTCTGGCGCTATCGTAGGACTAGGAGAAGCAACAGACGGAGCAACAATCTTGACAGTGAAAGACAGTGGTGTTATAAAAGAAGGAAACACTTGGTGCTACTATTTTATACACACTTAAAATTGCTACTTAGGATAATACATGCCCACTAATAAAGACGAACTATTAATTCGTATGGACGAAAGGATAAAAACTATCTATCACAAGATGGACGACTTTGAACTTATGTTCACTAATCACCTTTCTCATCATGAGAAGTGGGAAGACCAAATGAATAGCCAACTTCGTTGGGGACTAGGTATTATTACCACCCTGATGGGAGGCGTAATAGCAGCACTGAGGTACGTATAAATGGAAACCTTTACTTGGACCGCACAATTTCGTAATCGAGTAAGATTACTCGCCGGTATAGAACAAGAAGAACTCGATAACGATACATTAGACATTTTAGCCAATTTATCAGCTGAGTGGTTTCAAGAAAATACAGGCACAACATTTACTCTAAATGATAACAACACTTATGATAGTTCTGTTATTTATTACACGTGCTATCTCTCTTGTTTAGCAGCCAATGGAGTTGGAATAGATAGAATAGCTATAGGAGACTTACAGATTTACTACGATACTGGTGAATATGAAGTATGGGAAACTTTAGCGCAACAGATGTTGATAATGAAACTCGGATTGAGTATTAAACGAACATCATACAACGCTGCTCCATATCTCGGTAAAGTTAACTGGGATGAGAATATCACTGGAGTTAATGCCACCAAGACCATGTATCCTCCTGTGAGGGGGGTACATTTTGACTCTTAGTAATCAAGGTATAAGACCCGGCTCTATTAATATGGGACGCATTCTTAGAAATATGCGCTTTCATACCAATCAGAGTAGGAAGGTTGTATTCTATAGACCTCCTCAGTTTACTACAGATAGTTATGGTGTTGAAACTACAACTATAGCTACAAGTGGAGCAGAGATGGTTATACCAGAGTTACCAGCTCTAATACGCCCTAGCATAACAGCAGATTATCAATTACAAAGGTCAGGGCATAATATAGTTGGTGCAGCTAGAGTCTATACGCCCAATTTAGCTACTATCAAAGGATTCGATAATTTTAACCAGAGTAATGACCCTCAATTTAACGAGATAGAGGGATGGGATAGACTTATAGATGTAAATCGCTATATCTATACAGTTCCTACTAATGTTACTGGTGGATGGGCATCTGGCACTGCTGATGTTACATTTGAATCTGATGGGCAAACTGTTACAGCTACATTAGGCACGGATTATGATGGTGGCTTTTATTTTACTACGGGAGCTACTAATACCTTAGAAGCAGATAGATTACGCTTTCAAATAAAGGCTAGTGGAGCAAGCAATATAGAGCTTAGTAACTTTAAGAGCTTTAATGGAGGAACGCAAGATACTGACTATGCTATTACTTATACTCCTGCTTCATTGAGCATACCTACTGGTAGTTGGTTAACTGTGGATATGCCTTTTGTTAAAGGTAGTGTAGCGAGTGGTTCTTCACTATATGTAGATGGAACACGTTATGCAGTAACTATAACATCTGGGTCTAGTTTTAATTATGAAGCAGATTTCCGTGATTTTGAATTTGGAATTTCAGGAGCAGCTTCAGGTAATAAAGTCTATGTGAGGGATATAAAATATTATAAATCTATACGTTGGATGGTTCAGGCTGTCCGAGATTATAACGACGACTATGTTATATATGAGTGTGTACGTATCAAAGGTAAATCTGATAAGAATAGGAGGGCACGATAATGGCAGAGCCCGACCACTTGAATGTTGTTGAACGAAAAATCATAGACAATCTCAGAACTGGAACGTATACATCGGGAAGTATAGGAAGCACTGCTACTGCTTGGGATAGTGGGGATGTAACGGTTTTTGGTCAATTTCCAGAAACAGAAGACGCCACCTATCCTTGTATTATATCAGAAATGACAGCTAATGGTATAGAACAACAGTTCACGGGTCAAACTATGAATGCAGGAGAGGTAGGAGAATTATATGGAGTTTCTTTTAGATTTCATATTGTTGTTGATAGAGATGCCACTATTACAGTTAATAGTGTAGGCTTTAAACAAAGAAGATTATTAAATTACTTAATGTTATCTACGGCTAACATTTTAATGGATTGCGATTTCAGTGGAACAGACACTGAAGTAGTCGAACGACACTATACTGGCTTTCAGGATATGGGATACAATCCTGATTTGGAAGTCTGGGCAGCTGTGTGTAGTATGATTGTAGTATTCGCAAACGATAGGCCACCATAATGACTGAGGAGTTTCCACCCGTCAAAGGAATTAGATTTACTAAGATTGGTGGTTTCTATGAAGAATCTTTTGTTGAACAGGAAATATATAGAACTATTACTGCTGGTATATCTCCTTATCTTTCTAAAAAGGGAGGTATAGAATTAGCCCCTGTATCAGGAGGAGGTGATTATGATGGAGAATATATGACTCCTAGGGATTTTGGAAGTGATGCTTATCAAACTAAAAATATAGACCCTTTTCTGGGACGGTTAGCTGAATTTTCTAACAATCAGAGTCAAAGCCCTATTACAGATTCTGCAAAAACAAATAATTCTCTAAAAAGTAAACTTGACCATGGAAATGTTACGTTAGCTGAAGAATTAGCACAGATGATGTCTGGTGTTCATCCTAAACAGCCAGCCGCTCACGCTCCTTCCGTTGGAGAGATGCAATTACGTGCTATGGGGGAAGATATTGCTAATAGGACTCAGGGTATCGGGATGCCAACATCCTTAACAAACTTTGAACCTTTGCGAGGTCTCGGACAAGAACCAGCAGATTTAATTGATAACCATCCTACAACTAGAGCTGTAATAAATACATTTAAGGAGCTCGCTACAGGTTTATCAGGAAACTCAGATTGGATAAAATTTATGAACGGAGTACAAATGATGGATGTGACCGAAGCAGCAGGTAAAAAATGGTTTGAACAGCAGATGAAAGAAGGAGGTTATGCTGGCATAAGAGAAAAAGATAAAGATGGTAATCTTGTAAAACTCAATGATAAATACTTGGAAAAGGAAACTCTTTGGAGAGCAAACTTTGAGGTTGCAGCAGACCAAATAAACGCAGAATTACAATCTAGTTTATCAAGTGTGAAAAAGGTTATGGATGGAAAATTTAAATCTGGCGCAGCTAAGGCTGATGCAGTAGAAGCCGAATTAATTAGATTAATTAAGAACTCTGGAGCAGCTGGCGTAGGTCAAGGAAGAGGACAAAATCAAATGTTAGTAGCTAATCACTACCTACAGATTTTTGCCGATTCATTCCGACTTGCTATGGCACAAGGAAAAGCAGACCTACCCGCTATGCTGGAACAGCAGGTTATGGGGGATTCAGGGATAGCCGCCTTTATATTGGCGCAACCCTATGCAGATTCTACAGGTATAGGTTTTAAATGGTTTATAGAATTCCATGATATAGGAGGTCCGGGTATAGCTAGTGATGCAGTAATTTTGGCCTCATTAGCATTTAAAGGTAATGGATATAAAGTTAATACAGCTCAAGGTTATTATGATGAAACACGTAGAATAGCAAATGATTGGTATATTCAGTCAGCTGGAAGAATAGGCGCTTCAGAATTCCATTTCGCTGGTGTAGTAGATGCAATAACTCAACCCGAATTAAATATAGAAATGATGCCCGATTCTGTGCCCGGTGGGTTTGTGGGACCTATTACTCAACTTTCAGCTAAAAAGTTTGCAGATAATTTTAGAGAACAAATTCAAGCACAAGTAGAATCTCAAGGCGCTTCAGCGCCGTTTACTGATTTCTTTAATAAAATGTTATCAATGGCTAATGATGCTACTAAGGCGTGGTATAAAAGTGCGGGTCAGGACGGCGGTAAGCTTTTTGCTGGCGAAAGAAGTAATGTTGCTAAAGACGGAGGCATTTGGCCTGATAATCAGATGACATGGGATGATATAAATAAAGGTGTGGGTCATGATTTGGGAGTTTCTCCATTTTTGGTAGATTCAAAAGAATATGTTAAAATATTCAGCGCAGCTGGAGCAAAAGGACAATATAATGTTGGTTTAAATCCTGCTAAACGTGCAACAATACTGGAGCAAACTACTTTAGAGCAAAGACAGAGCAAAGGGTGGACAGAGAATGAGGCTGGAACTGTTGTGAGGTTTAAAGTCGACTATAGAAAGGTAAAAAGGATGGCTACGGGTTCTTAGTTATAGCATAAGCTTTATATACTGCTTCAAACTATATTAAAGTGAATGAAGTGTATTGTGTCTAGACAACAAATAAATAAGGAGAAAAAAATATGGTATATTTCCTAGGAAGAGACGTAGATGTCTATATCTTTAACGAAGCCCAAGCTACTACAGCTAATGCTACTATTGGGACTAGCGGAAGCGAGGCTGTGAACGGCGCGGCGACTTTAAGTCAAACGTTTGCTACAGCAATGGCTTCAGGTGGTTCTGCAAGTAACACGTTAGCAGATTTTGATAAGCAGAGTGATATAACAGGTATAGATGTAAGCACGGGAGTTATGGATGAAGATAATTCCTTTGTAGGCCAGATGCAAGCAGGAAAGGTGGAAATCAAGAAAGAAGTCACCGTTTCGCTTACACGCAAGAAGAATAATAATTGTTGGGACGTTATATTTAACGGACCTATCAACAGCAGCTATTCAGAGATAACTAGCCAAAAAGGTGGAGCACGATGGGGTCATGCCGACAACTCGTCCGCTTTAGCAGCTGGTTTAATCAATCCAAAAGATACGCGCGACATGAGTAATACAGGTGGCGGTACAAAAATTGGATATGGTTATCGTATAGCTTTAGTATTAAAGTCAGGAACCGCGACAGACGGAACCACAGAGACAATGACAATACCCAACTGTGCAATAAATTCGTATTCTGTAACATTAGGTGCAGACGCAGTAGATGAGGAAACTCTAGAATTCGTAACTAATCAAGGACCAAGATTCACGATTGGTACCGAATATAACTACACACTCACGGACAAAACTGCATTTTAGAGGATAATTATGGTTTATTTTTTAGGAAGAGATGTGGATGTTGGACTGGCTACGGAATCGCAATCGATTGGTATCACAGCAGCAGCAGACGCTCTTACAATAAGTGCCGCAGCCTCAGGGACAGCAGCGGCGACGGCTTCTGGAAGCACGTCATTTGATAACGTTACAGGTGTAGACTTATCTATCGGAGCGATGGATGAGGATATATCTTATTTTGGTATTCGTTCACAAACGAAAGCTGAGATTAAGAAGGAAACTACAGTCACAGTAACAAAGAAGAAGACTAACGACGAATGGGATACTATATTCAACAAGGCTCGTTTCGGTGTATCCGGAGCTAGTCAAGAATGGTATGGTTTAGAAGAACCTACCGTATCACACGGATATAGACTTTATATCCAATTAAAGAACGGAACTGAAGTATTTACAGTACCGAACGCATGTGTTCAGTCACATACTACAACGATTAACGCAGACGGAACTCAAGAGGAAACTGTTGAGTTTATGTCATACGTAACACCACGCATAGGTACAGCTGATTATACAGCGGCTACCAGTGGTGCAGCACTATAAGGGGGGACATAGTCCCCTCCTTTTAGGAGGAATTAAAAATGTCTGAAGAAGAAAAAGCAGAAGAGGTTCACGAAGAACCTGATAAAGAAATGTGGTCAATGGATGACCTTATTGGTTTGACTGATAAAGTACAAACTGAAGAGATAGAGTATAGAAAGAAGACAATGGCTTTCCAATTTTGTGAATTAGCAGAAAAAGAAGAGCCTAAAATGTCAAAGAATAAGTTCAAGAATGATGAGGAACAAAATGAATACTTTCAGAAACTTGGCTCAGAGCGTGTCATTAAGATGATAGAAAAAGCTAATGAGAAGAACCCTGAAGGTACAACACTCACAAAAGAACATTGGGAATTACTCCCAACTACGCTTAAATATACCATAGCAAACAAAGTAATTGGATTGGAGAGTAATCAGGCCGAAAATTTTATCAGCGGATGATGGAAACACCCGAACCGGTGTTAATCTGGATTCCGTTAATGAAAGACCTAGGCATGAGCTGGAACGAAATTAAATGTACTCCCGCCTTTGAATTACGTGGCATACTAGCCGCTCTTAATGAATATGAGGAGCTCCATTCTATGGACGGATACGAGGACAAGGATATTAGTGAAATGGCGAAAAATAGACCAAGTGTAAGACAATCTTGGCATAGATATCGAACAACGCAAGAGAAATATAAAGAAATGGTAGGAAGGGAAACTAAGAAAGACTTTTCTACACTGAAAGCACTCGAAAATTAACGAAAATAATCAGGCAGAGATAATATGGGATTTGCAGGTCAGGTTTTTGCGGCGCGTGTAGCCGTCGGGTTAGCTGTACCTTCGCAGCAATCTTTGAACAAGGCAGGGGGTCTCATAGCGAATGCCGTGGGTGGAATTTACACCCGAATGCGCCAAAAGAAGATTGAGGCAGCAAAAGCTAATATAGCAACCACACAAGCAGGGCTGGAAGCCCATGGGAAAAAGGTTGAACAATTTCAGAAAAAATCTTCAAATTCACTTTTTGCATCATCTAGTTCAACTATAGCTAAATTAAAATCATTAGCTAAAGGAGGAGAACTCGCCATGGAAAGTGGTGGTGCTCTTGCTAGAATGAAAAAGGGTATGGCTAAGGCTGGAGGCTCAGACGCATTCCAAGCACTTTTCAAAGGCATTAAAATGACTGGAAAGGCGGCAATGAAAGAATCAGAGCAAATGGCTATGGCGATGGGCAACTTCAATAAGCTCAACCAAAGACAAAAAGAAGAAGTCATGGGATACCTTAAAGATAGGGAACTCATGCAGAAACGTGTTATTAAACAGACTGCCGAGGACGTTAAAGCTGGAAAAGCTAGTGTAGACCAACTTAGAAAGGAAGCCGACCTTTTTAAGGAGTATAAAGAAGAAAGAGAGGAAATGGAAACGTTACAGCGAGACTACAAGATAGTAGTTGCTGCGCTGAAGAAAGAAGAAAAGGACCTTAATGACGAAGAAAGGGAATTAATAAGACTTCATAAAAAACACGAAAAATCATTAGAGAAAGTAACAAAAGAGACTAAGAAATACAAAATGGAATTGATGCAACTTACAGGTACTGTAGTTCAAAATTTCAAGAGAGGATTTACTGACGCTGTAAGAGAATCTGTAGCTGCTCTCACAGCCTTCTATTATAAACTCAACCAAAGCACGCAAGAATTAATAGAATTTGAAGCTGAATTACTCAATGCTAATTCTGTGTGGAATGAGACAAGAAGTACCTTATTTGATACATCTGATATGATTGTTCAATTTGGACAAAAATTCGGTATGGAGATGCAAAACGGTGCGAGTGGTTTATACCAACTTGCTTCGGCTGGTCTTACTGCCGCAGAGTCTATGATAGTGTTACCAGAAACTTTAAAATTATCTATGGCGGTTCAAGGTGACCACAATACTATTGCTAAATTAACCACTCAGACCATTAAAGGTTTCGATATGGAAATGCAACAAGCAGCAGAAGTTACAGATAAGTTTGCTCATGCTATTCAGAAGTCTCTTATAGAGTATGAAGATTTATCAAGCGCTGTTAAGTTTGCTCTACCTTTCTTTACCGCTACAGGGCAATCTATAGACCAACTGTTAGGTGCTTTACAGGTCTTGACTAATAGAGCTTTGGAGGCTGGTATTGCAGGTCGTGGTTTAAGACAAGCATTAGCAGAATTTGCAGAAAATGCTGAGGATAATACAGCGGCTTTCCGTCAAATGGGTATTGAGATAACTAATGCCGATGGCTCTATGAAACAACTCACAGAGATAGCTCAACTTTTTGCTCAAGCAGTGGGTGACGATGTTATCAACAATACTGAACTACTTACTACTTTAATTGATGACTTGAACGTTCGAGGTGCAACAGCATTTATACACTTAGTTCAGAATGCTGAAGAGTTCAAGCAAGCAGTGGATGACACTGCCAATTCGGGTGGTGAATTGGACCAGATGGTTAAGATTCAGAACGAATCTTTAAAAGCTCAGATACAAATTTTAAAGAATAATGTACAAATGATGTTCTTTATGTCTGACGGTAATGAATATGCGAGTGGAGCTATGAATAGGTTCCATGACGCATTATTAAGAGGTATAGAAAGTTTACAAAACCTATTAGTGGTAGAAAATGAGGGTACATATGTAATGACTGAATTTGGTAGAAATGTTCAAGAAGTAGCCATTGCAGGAGTTAAACTAATGACGGACTTACTAGGAGATGCTATTATATTTTTAAGAATGTTCGCAGAAGAAGGCACATTCGGTATTAGTATTCTTCAAATGTATGCTATTCCTCTGAAGATAGTTATTGAAATTTTAAAAGCAATGCCCACCGATTTAATAAAGATAGTAGTAGCCTACTCATTATTAAACAGAATTATGGGTATAGGTATCCTTATTGGAAATGCCGATATAATACAAAAGGGACTTAGAATAATATTATCTAATACTTATTATGCCTCTCATCTTCGAGAGACTACACTTCAAAAAATGTCTACACTGGAACTTATAAAACATAATTGGTTTTTATTTCAATCCAACGTTCTGAAAAAGTTATCTATAATAGAGACTATAAAAAGCATTGGGGCGAAAATTTCTGACGTATTTTGGACTAAAATGCAATGGATAAGCGAAAATAAACTTACTATAGCTAAATGGGCTGGTATCGTAGTACTGGGAGCCCTCACTCCCTTAACGTGGGTAGCTATTGCAGCTAAAGCGGCATATACATGGGCCACCACTGGAGAAGCGATAGCTGTTAATTGGGCTACTGTATCACAATGGGCTTGGTATGCAGCTAAACTGGCAGGTATTGCTATCTTGTTGGTTATCGCCCCAATAGTAGGACTTATTGCTGGTGGAATTACCCTATATTCAGCTATAACAGGTAGTGCTGCCGCTATGACCCATCTGTGGACGGCGGCTATGTGGTTATTAACAGCCGTTCCTATTGTAGCTTTGGTTGTTGCTATAGGATTAGCGATAGTTGCTGTCATTTATGGAATATATAAACTAAATCAGGAATTTAATATAACAGGTAAGATATGGGCATACCTTGGTGAGGTATGGGCAAGCATGGCGGAGGGAATGAGAGGTGTTTGGGAAGATGTCATTTATCCTCTTATTTATAGATTAGGTATGGAGTTTATAGCTTTAATAGGTATTTTTGGTTTTCTCGCATCAACATTGATTGAGGCAGTTAAACCTGCATTCTTATTCATATGGGAATATGGGGTAAAACCCTTACTAAATGGAATTATGTGGGTAATAGATGGAATTATCTGGATGGCTAGAGGCGTAATGGAAAATATTTTGAAACCTGCATGGGAAGGTTTTGCTACACTCGCAAGTGGTATATTTGAGGGTCTGAAGCAATGGTATGATGATTGGATAGTACCAATATGGGAAGGATTTGTGTACTGGATTAATCTCATTAAGGATAAGATAGCAGGATTAAACTTAGGAAATATCCTGATGGCTGGTCTTGACGAAGCTGTTGGACTACTGAAAAAAGCTTGGGATTATGTTAAAAGTATAGTGGGCAGTGAGTCTAAGAGAAAAGGAGCTAAAGATAAATCTTATTGGAAAGGAGAAGAAGGTTTGGTTCCTGATTGGACTGGATTCGCAGGTGGAGGTTACATGAAGGCTCTCCAAGGGGGAGGTACCACAGGTAAGATTCAACTTGTTGGTGAAGAAGGACCTGAAATCTTTATGCCTGATGTTTCTGGTAGGATTATGTCAAACAAAGACTTAAATAGTGGTAGGGCTCTAAATATGTTAGAGAACTCTCGCATGAGAGGGACTATGGGACGCGGAGCGGAGCAGCATATGACAGTGGAAAGTTTAGTGGTAGGAAACCTGAAGGCCAACAATTCATCATTAGGTATTAATGCGTTCGCTAGTAGTGCCCCAAAACAGTTCAGGAAAAAATTAGCAGGAGGATTTTAGATGAGTGGAATAATACCAGCAAATAATACTTTTTATAAAAGAAATACCATATCAACAAGTGGAGCGATTAATTTAAGTGCTCACTTTAAAGATTTACCTCAATCTGGTACTGTTGGATGGGATTTGAAAGGAGGTCCTAACGCTAATCGTTTTGTAGTTGAAGGAGAAATACCATTACTTCCTAATTATGGAGGAGGTTCTTTATCAAATGTTTATTTAGAATCCATTGTTCAGGCAACTGATGTGTCGGAATCCTCTATGCTTCCTACGATATCGAGTTATAAGGTTCAATCAGGTGTTACTATGCTTGAAGGTACAGGAACTCAATTAAGTACTCAAGGTAGTGGAGGAGCAAATTTAATGATTTTGACTCGTCATGTGGATAAAAGTCTTCCATGGATGGAAGAAACTTTTGATGGTAGTGAAAAGAGTTTAGGAGAAGTCCATGTATATGGAGCTCCGGGTGGTAATACACTTTTAGGTGAAAATCCATATGTAGAAGCTGAAGATGCAGCTAGTCGAATTTATCTGGGTGGAGATTTTTCATTTTTCCACATAGGAGAAGATGTAGATGGAGGTTCTGCGGATTTCTTAAGAACTTATTTTGGAAAACAAGAACTTATTACATCTTCAACTGTAGTTCATGTTCAAACAGGACAGGAATTAGAAAGTCCTACGATAACATCGGCTATACGGGGTAATATGAAGGACAGGAAAATATATGTTAAACCTGTTAATAGAAAAAAACCTAGAGGTTTATGGACTACAAGATATGATAATAGAACTGGCCTTAATAAATTTACAGTATTTAAACCTATATGGAAATTTAGCCAATTAAAGTCTATCATAAGATTTGAAAGAAACACACCCGTGTCTACCGATACAACCCCTCAACCAGTTTCAAAAAACAATACAATATTTACTCAGGGAGCTCAAAAAACTCCTTCCATATCTAATTCATGGGAAGGTAATCCAGACGGAACGGGATGGTGTGAGAGTTGGTTAGAACTTTCTACTCAGGAATATGAAGATGGAGGTCAGTCATTGAAAATGGCTCATTTCTGGGATGACGCTTCTGATAACCCTGCTACTAATAATATTTATGGTTCTCGTTTTACAATAAATCCCCAATTTACACGAATATGTACAGATTTAGGTCCTGTTCCCTTTGCTTTAGACCAAGCTTTGGCGACAGCACAAACAGGGATGGCT